>Ga0302270_10000085_pt1 | contig 96012 bp, 80 predicted proteins | sample III_Bog_E2_3_FD_198773 | JGI IMG/M metagenome (GOLD analysis project Ga0302270, IMG submission 198773) | Peat permafrost microbial communities from Stordalen Mire near Abisko, Sweden - III_Bog_E2_3 | ecosystem: Environmental > Terrestrial > Soil > Wetlands > Peat | place: Sweden: Abisko... | reverse complement strand
ATGCCGGTGGCTCGCTGCGGGACGAGGTCGAGTTCTACGGTCAGGCCCAGCTCGCCGCGCCCACCCATCTCACAGGTGGAGCAGGTCAGCCCGGCAGCACCCATGTCCTGAATGCCGACGATGGCGCTGGTCTGCATAGCTTCCAGGCAAGCCTCAAGCAGCAGCTTCTCCATGAACGGATCGCCCATCTGCACGTTGGGGCGTTTCTGCTCGGAGCCTTCCTTGAATTCTTCGCTGGCCATGGTGGCGCCGTGGATGCCGTCGCGGCCCGTCTTGGCGCCCACGTAGATCACCGGGTTGCCGACGCCGGTCGCTTTGGCATAAAAAATCTCGTCCATACGGACGAGACCAAGGGCAAAAGCATTGACCAGCGGATTGCCGCTGTAGCAGGCTTCGAATTTTGTTTCGCCGCCGAGATTGGGAACGCCGAAGCAGTTGCCGTAGCTGGCCACACCGTCTACCACGCCTTCGACGATGGAGCGGTTGCGCCGTCGCAGCGCGGCATCCGGCTCAGTCTCGTCCAGCGGGCCAAAACGCAGTGAATCCATCACGGCCAAGGGACGCGCGCCCATGGTGAAGATGTCTCGCAATATGCCGCCCACGCCGGTGGCTGCGCCCTGATGCGGCTCAATGTAGCTGGGGTGGTTGTGCGATTCGATCTTGAAGGCGCAGGCCCAGCCGTTGCCCACGTCGATGATGCCGGCGTTTTCACCCGGCCCCTGGACGACGAGCGGAGATTTGGTGGGGAGACGCTTCAGGTGTACGCGCGAAGATTTGTAGGAGCAGTGCTCGCTCCACATCACCGAATAAATGCCGAGTTCCGTGAGCGAAGGCGTACGCCCCAGCGTGGAAACAATGCGGCTGTACTCCTCTGCGGTCACGCCGTGCTGCGCCAGAAGCGCGGGGGTGATATCCGCAGGAGATGGTGTGTTAGTAGCCACTGAAGGGGTGTCTCTTTGCATGGCTTCAACCCTATTGTTACACGTCGCGGCATGTGGATACCTGGAGGAGGATGGGGCCCGATTCATTCTGCGATACAGCCCTGTGGGCGGGGTGCGCGGCGGGCGCGACTCTGGTAGACTTGAACGTGCTGGAGCGGCTGTGTGCCTCTATTTCCAAAGCGGAAAAGACGTGCGCGCGGCCGAACTACCATCCGGCAATCCGCACACATGTTCGGGGAGTGGCTCAGCCTGGTAGAGCACCTGCTTCGGGAGCAGGGGGTCGGAGGTTCGAATCCTCTCTCCCCGACCATTTAAAATCAAGCATATACAGCCGTTTGAGAAACAGCGAAAATCGTCACTGTAGACGATTTTGTAGCTGTCAGCGCCTCCGAGATCAACGCCGAGGCGTTCACGAGCATCACTCAGAATAGACGCAGGGGCTAAAATATCAAAGTGTAGAGATTGCGATAGAAGGAGTGATTTAAATGTCAGATCCAGCAGAGAACGATAAGCGCAATTCGATAGAAGAAGTTCAAAAGAGAATCGAAGAAACCAAACGAAAGCTGCGCGAAGAAGAGGCCCTCTTAGAGAAGGAAGAGCGCGAGTTGGGCCGATTGGAGGCTGAGCACGAGCCACATCGGCGAGAGTTCCATTATTTTGTTGATGGAGAGAAGTATACGACCGAGTCTGGCACAATCACGGGTGCGGAAATTAAAGCAAAGATACCGAACTTTAACCGAGGTTACAGCCTCTTCTTAGAGGGCGGCGGAAAAGACCCCGATAAGCTTTTTACGGATACCGATGCGATTTCTCTTTTTGACTGTGAACCTCATTTCATAACTGTTCCACCCGCATCTTTCGGCAAATGAGCATCGCACAGCAACAATTCGAAAAGCTGAAGTCTGTTCATGCAGATGCGGCGTACTCAAACCTATCAGATGGGTCATCTTTGATAGTTGTACCTAATATTTCCCTTCCTGCTGGTTGGTCACACATATCAACAACTGTCCGTTTTCATCTACTACCTGCATACCCAAATGCAAAACCGGACTGCTTCTGGACAGATGCATCTCTAAAGCTAAGCAGTGGCTCTGAACCCCAAGCTTCACGAATCCAGCCAGCGCCCGGTAGTGCCGAACAACTTCGTTGGTTCTCTTGGCATATCTCCATGTGGTCTCCAAATAAAGACGATCTCCTGACATACCTCGCAGCTATAAAGACGCGCCTGAGCCAAGCGAAATGAAGAGTACGCTGGTATTTCCTCAACAACTGCTAGATAATTTATTGGCTCGATTGCTGGCAGATGAAGGCCTTGAGACGTGCGCAATCTTTCTTGCACGATCTGCACAGCGCTCCGACCACACACGCTTCTTAGTCTTTGAAGAAATATTCGTAGATCCCGCAAAATACGATCAACGCTCTATTGACCGCATTGTATTGAGTCCAGAACTGGTTCATAAGGCTGCTGTCGCTGCCCGAAAGCAAACAGCAACTGTGGTATTTGTACATAGTCATCCTGGATTAGATACCCGACCCATATTCTCAAAGACTGACGATCAGGGAGAGTTGCCACTCGTGCAATTTTTCTCAACATTTCTACCAGATTTTCCAATTGTCAGCGTGGTGGTTTCTTCGGGTGGAATTAGAGCTCGGATAATGGAATCTCATGAAGATGTAGAAATCGTAAGTATAGGTCGTTCGCTGAATGGATACGCCGTTTCTTCAATAGCAAACATGGAACTTCACAATCGCCAAATACTTGCGCTAGGGAAAGAAGGGCAAGAACGAATCGGTTCACTGAATATTGGGATTGTTGGATTAGGTGGCACCGGCTCCTTTGTTGCTCAAGAATTGATCTATCTTGGAGCTTCATCGTTCATTTTAATTGACCCAGAGATAATTGAATACTCCAATTTGAATAGACTTGTTGGCGCGTCAATTAATGATATTGGGACGCCCAAAGTCAATGTGGCTAAGAGGACGATCAAGAATGTTTCGCCTGAGGCGAATGTTGAGTGTTTTCAGGCAGACGTAATCGATGATGCTTCAGCTGAAGAATTATTAGAGTGCTCAATTATATTTTGTTGTACAGATAGCCATGGAAGTCGGGCCGTATTGAATCAACTTTCCTACCAATACTTCATACCAGTAATTGACATGGGAGTCAGCCTTACCGCAAAAGATGGCTTACTAACTCACATCAATGGTCGCGTCCAACTGCTCGGCCCTGGCCTTGGATGTTTGACTTGTGGAGAGTTTTTGAACCCAGATGAAGTTCGTAGAGACTTAATGAGCGAAAACCAAAAAGCCGATGATCCGTACTTTACGGGCGCGGAAGGCCTGCCACAGCCCGCCGTCATTTCCGTCAATGGGACTATAAGTTCACTAGCCATTACCATGTTTCTGGGAATTGTCACAGAACTTCCAATTCCTTACCGCTATCAGCTATACGATGGAATATCTGGACGGCTGCGATCCGTAGAACATATGCCCAGGCCTGGTTGTGTAACTTGCTCTCCTGAAGGAGCATACGCACGCGGCGACACATGGGATCTTCCTACGCGTAAATAACCATGATGCGTCCTCCCATTAAACGACCGCTTGTCTATCTCTTCGGTGCTACCGTATCCGCTGCGGAGTTGGGTGCGTTTAGCACATACGATCTCGATCTGAAAGAAGCAGACGCTAGTTCGTCGATTTTCCTAAATGTCTCGCGAGCACTAATTTTCTATGCGAACTCGGAAAACTACGAAGAAGTCATCCGCTTATTTGATGAATACGCTGTTAATGCTGCTCAGCATGGCAACATGCTGATACCTTGCGCCAGTGAACCTGACGTACAGAAACGTCTGAACGAACACATTCTGTCAGACCGTTATGCAGTAGTAGTTGATGGAAAGAGAGAGTATGCCGATTTTATAGCGTATCGGTTTCTCTTTCGATCAATCGTTTTTGCAGAAATTGCGAAGGACTGTGCACTTTGGGACTCAGGTCCATCCGCTAAGAACAGTCTTGTGGTGCCGCCCCCTAGAGTCGGACAGTCTCCGGAAACACTTTCTCTTACCGAAGAGGATGCAGTGCTGCTTCAGCGCGCGTTTAATGATTGCAAATCTATTTCTACCGAGACGCTCAGTGATGGGAAGTCGGGCGCAACCGTGCTTAAGGTTCATCTTTTATTTGATGCTGCAGCGTACGGCGTTAGTACGCGTCCTATGTATGCAAAGATCGATTCATTGCAGCGAATAAAACAAGAGATTAAGCAATACGAAGATTGTGTAGAAGGTGCCATACCGTTCTTTATGCGACCCAACTTGATAGGAAATCGCTGTGTAAAGCCAGGGCAAGGCTATAAAAAGGGTCTATTAGTAGGAAACTTTGTAGAAAATTCAGAACCGATTATTAATGCAATAAAGCGTGGCTCTGCAAGCTTCCCAATATATAGTTTGTTCGATCACGCATTTAGAACGTGGCGACTAGGTTCTAGGATAGAAGGCAGTATTTCGTTAATCAGCTCGCTCGAAAACGCAGGTTGTGTAAAGCCAATTGCGAGTATTCCTGCAAGATACATTTCACAAGCTAGGCAATATGGTCTGGTAACGTCACCATTAGATATTTGGAATAGACTGCGAGAATTACCCAAAGGCCCCCATCGGGTAGGCGCTATACATGGAGATCTGCATCCTGGAAATATTCATATACGCGGTATGGAACCAGTACTTATTGACTTCTATAAGGTTCAGATAGCACCTTTAGTGTATGACCTTGCAATGCTTGAGATCGCAATTGTATTTGATGCATATCCAATCGCTGCATATGAATTCGAGGATTGGAAGCGCCTCGTAGATGATCTCTATAGTTGCCAGGCGTTCCAGCATCCTCCAGAACCAAAGGATCACGGGCACTCATTGGAGAACTTGTGGACTGTTGTCAGGCAGTTACGGTCTATAGCTCCAACTCTTGAGATATCGGCTTTTGATTACCCAATTGCAGTTGCGTTTTGTTTGCTACGCATTTGCACCCATAATGACAAAGATTTACTAAAGGCAGCATATGGGTTAGTGGCTGTCGAAAAACTTTCTTCGTGTTTGGAAAATACACAATTGGATGCTACGCCGTGAACATTATAAGATTTCCAAACATGACTAGTATCAGTGAAGCTACAACTGCTCTAGTAAAGCCGGGAGATCTTTCTCTAATTGTGCGTGATGATACGGCGAGATGGATGATTATGCGATGCCCTGATGGATGTGGTGAACTTCTTAAAATTAACCTAGATCCAAGATCGGGTAAAGCTTGGCGCGTTTACGAAGATGAGCAAGATCTCAGCCTATATCCCTCAATATGGCGAGACAGTGGGTGTGAAAGTCATTTCATAATATGGCGAAATTACATATGGATGTGCGGTTCCCGTTCTGAATCTTTAGGGGAAAGTAAAAGGGGTTTACGAGCCAAGCTCAATATACTTTCAAAAGGAATTCTACGGATCCTCAATAGTGAGCCCACTGCATACCATGATTTAGCAGAACATCTCGAAGCAAATCCATGGGATGTTCAAGCAGCGTGTGAGCGTCTGGCAAAACGGAATCGAGTACGTTTAGTAGAGACCGATGATGGGACGAAAGTTGTTGCTGGAACTAAGAAGCGAAAGCGTTGGCTATAAGCGACCGAAGTACCCCGGACAAGATCCATATCTCCACCCAGTGGATGCATTTAGAAAGAATGTATCTTGGTCAAGATTCATGCGTGGCCTAAACTACATTGATGGTATCTAGGATGAGAAAGAGGGAACGATATGCAACGTAAAGATAAACGAGTACATATTTCAAGTTTTGGCTGTGTCCGCGCATTACTATTCATTGAAGGCGGAGGATCGGCCGAAGTTGCAATGGCACCTCTTGAAATATCTCGCCTACTGAGTGAGTGGGAGAAGACCGAAAGCGCGAAAAGGTCACCTAATGAACGTGTTCTCACCGCTCTTAGATTGCTTATCCCGAAAGCAAGAACTCTAGCTCCTAGTGTTTTGGCAGAGGTGCCAATCGCAAGAGTGAAGCGGGTGACGCTCGTGCCAGATAAGGAAACGTCAGGGACATAAATAGGTAAACATGTGGTGTTGAAGAGTGCAGATCTGACATCTACAGCGTGGATGAAAACACCGCTACAAAATCCTCTACACCGACGACGCACAGATGTCAGGTGGCCTAGTTAATTCCATGATATCTAGGCGTTTCTGCGATCTCTGCCAAACTAGACCACCTGTTCCCAAGGCAGAACATGCATCGTAGGCTGTCAGAGTTCGCTCGCCGTCAGACTAAGCCCTCTCCGTATCTCTTGAATATCCGCATCCATACTCTCGCGGATTACATCAACATCACATCCGTCAGCTATATCATTGCTCTGGATAGCGTTCACGATTGCCCGCATTTGCTCCGTCGCTTGGGAGTCGTACCGATTGACCACAATATAATTGCAGTCAGCAAACTGCTTTTGATGTGCCTGAATCTTAAATGCAACGTCCATATGATATCTGACTAAATGTTTCATGGTCTCGCCGCTTCGGGCCAACGCGTGCTTCCTGTCTTGTTCGGACGCGTATACAGAAATGCATACCGAGGCCATCTTCCGTGCCTGCAAGAAATGCTTTAGTGTTTGCGCTTCTTCTATGCTGTGGCAAGTAAGAATGGGACTCCTTCCATGCTGCACGATGCTCGCCAGTTCCGTTTCTTCGATTCCATACTTCGTATCATCAAAGTCACTAAACTTTACATACGCCAGTCGCCCACTAGTCAATAAATCTGTAAATGTCATTTCATTAACAAAATTGTACGCTGCCTCTGCTGCTTCGGCCGTCCGTCTATTCCTTGTAGTTACACTTTTGCAGATTGTAAAGCCATTGAATTGTCCAGCAACATAGTTAGACAAGAATGTGGTGCCTGATCCGGTAGAGCCGATCAAAACCATCGCATTTGGCACTCGTATTCGCATGGTTACACCTTCGGCAATACGGGCAGGCCGCTCACTGCGGGTCGCTATCGGTTGGTGTGGGCACAACGTGAACCGAAAACACCTTTGATAAACTCACACCATTTTCCGAAAACGCGCTCACCTTCAGTCTATATACTCCTGGCTCCTTTGGGGTTTGAGCTACTACGTGAATCTCCTCGGCATCTTCAGCAAAGGATAAGTGCATTCCTTTGCTTTTGAAATATTTCATATTTCCTTTGCCAATCTTGACGTGGGTACTTATGTTCTGTTGTAACGATCCGGAGCGCATTTCCATCAGGTCGAACATGCTGTCAAAATTGATATAGATCGTCATGTTGACGATCATTGGTTTTGCGTACCAATAGCCTCTGTTCTTAAAGACAAATACATACATTACTCTTTCGCCAGGGTTGCTACTCGTCGGGCCTACCAGCACGACACTCGCCCGCGGCCGTGCTGAGTGAACAAGGGCCGCGAAGGCTAAATAGGATGCAGATGTGGCCGTCACGAAACTCAGACCGACATAAAGCAGTCCTGATGGGCTCATAACATAAGTATGGCAGTCACAGTAGAGAGTTGTAAATAATGTATTGTGCGTTGCCTGTAATTGCTGACCGCAATTCCTCCTGAAACGCGCTAGACTTCGTCAGGTAGTACCCAGTTGCTGCTCGGATCAAGCGGTGCGCTCTTGCTATACTTCGAAGAGAAGCGTCTAGTGAAGGCTCAGAAATAAACGAACTAATATCAATTACTAAGTTGAAACACGTGTGGTCGGCTGCTATATCTATGCCATAGAGCCGTTTATAAATGCCAAGTGTGGTGTCATCCTTCTCGTGAATCTTTGTCGCGTAACTATCGATGTCCACATTGGTCAATCCTCTATGTGAAATCAATGATTTGATTGCCCTAGAATCAATATCAGATTCCAACCAAATACAGAGCGCCGGTGCTTTGTGTAGCCAGGGCATTGTGAAAGTGTCAAACACATAGCCAGTAGCCAACGATTCGAGTCGCAGCAACTCCACCTCAACTTTTTCAAAGACTTCTTCCCTCCACAAGCTCTTGCCTTCTGTGGTGACCCAGAAATCCTTTTGTTGAATTGGAAAGACTCCGCTTTGGAATAGACGCACCTGTGAGCCCGACACGAAGGTCAGTCCAAACTCGCCTGCGAGCAAAAGGGAGTGGGTGGTTTTCCCGGCGGCCGTTAGGCCAGAAATGCAAATATTGCCCGGATATCTTAGGTGGGATGTGTCGTATGTCATGGGCTAAATCCAGCTTGAGGGCTGGACATCCTCCTGTGCAATAGCTGAACACAAATCTATCGTTGCACAAGTCTACCTCTAATCAAGTAAATCTAGCATGCGGCTGATCAAGTGCCCAACCGCCATGCGATTCTATGGATCCGTGATGGCGTCACAAAGCAGGCCAGTGTATTTTGCAAACTTGCTGATATATAAATACATACAGCTAATTTAGAATCAGTCCTCCTTGTTGAAATTTGATGAACGGTGAAGGGTATTGAGCATCTGACCCTTGGCGACAAACTTCGTCCGCCCCTATAGCAGGTAGTACTTGCACTGGGGACTCGGTTGTCGGAATGCATTCTTTCCTTAGCTTTCCATCAACCTCTCCACCTTCGGTCCACGCCGTGAAGGCTTCACCATTATTTTGAGAGCACATCCTGCAACATCGCTCTATCCAGCGTTAGATCCGCAATCAGTTGCTTCAGCCGCAGGTTTTCTTTCTGCAACTGTGCCATCTGTCGGACCTGATCTACCTTCAGGCCTGCATACTTTGCCGCCATCGGTAGAATGTCTGTTCGCTGTTCCAGCCCTCCGGATCACCTCTGCCACCGGAACTTCCACTTCAGCCTGCTTTCAACTCCCCAATCATCTATTCCATGCTGAACCGTTTCTTCCGCATCCCAATCCTCCTCTTGCTCGGGTCAGATTTAGTCGCAGACTAACATTTCATCTGGTTCAGGAATGCCGGGGCCCATCAGTTGCGGCAACCGCTGCAGTAGATAGTGGCTTTTCGGACTCAAACCAGAGCATCACTATTGCGGTTACTATCACGCAACTATGTGTGGTGCACTTGGCAGGGAATAACGTACTCCATCTACTGTAAATCTAATTAGTTTGATTAAGAATATTTGTGGCTTGCGGATATCTTGTCGTATTGCATGTTTAGTGTAATTTGTGAGGCCAATGTTGTGACAGAAATCTAATAGAAATGAGTAATTGTGCAATTTGACATCTTTCTCTATATCTTATTATTATGATAAGGTTGATATCATAATTAATACTTATACACATGAGACAGCTTCACGTTGATGGTGAATATCAAGGGGTTCATATATCTGAGATAAGCGAGGGCGCACTGAATCACTCGATAGGTGAACTGGAAATATCAGAAGGGCAGTATGATCTTTTGCGCAAAATCGCGCATACCGCAGCAGATAAAGGGATTCTATCCATTCAGGGCATTGAAGTTAATAGTGGTAACAGGTGGATTAAGGTTGGAAACAGGGAAATTGAAATCTCTACCGATTCGCAATCATTTGGTACAGTCGTGAGTGAAAAGTCAACAAATAGTCATATTGAATAAGCCGGTACAGACTAACTGATTAAGCAGTATCATTATTTCTGCTACTGCCCGCATAATTGAAAAGCATCTGGTTTACCAATTAAATAATATGCCGCCCAAAAACGTGGGGAACTCCATGCTGGCTCTTGCGCTATCCGTACTTGCGCTATCTGCAATGCCTTTACTGGATCAGCCTCGCTCATTGCGTAAAGCTCAGTATAGAATGTCTCCATCAATCTCATCGCAGGTAAATCCTCAACCGGCCAATTAGTAGCAATTACTCGTTTTGCTCCTGCCGTAAGAAATGCTCTCGGCAGATCTGCAATGCCTTCACCACCCAAATAACTGCCATTACCTGATTCGCATAAATTTAACACAACTAACTCAGCACTAAATTTCAACGATTTTATCTGATTCGAGCTTACGGCATGCCATGGCTGGCCTTCTTCGGAAGCTAAAAGAATACAAGAGAGTCCTGAGCCATCTATGGTCTTGTGGGTTGCAAAATGGATGATCTGAGAATCAATGGCTGCTTGTTGCAAGGCTCTCCAGTTCGCGGCAACACCTAGTTTTCTCGAAACGGCCGTGGACTTTAGCGCCTTATCAATTACATTAGCCTCACGTAGAGCGTAAGTTAAATCTGGGATGCCTACGTTTGACAATATTGGATCTGCAAAAATAGTCATCCTGTAAACATAATCCGTCTTAAAGGTAATACTTTTCACTTGAATATATTGGACAGAGGGTACAATTGCTATCGAAGACCTGAAAATAATAGGTTCATCACTACTATCAAATCTAAGTGCACTCCATGGAATGCTCGCGAGATCTGGATCAGCAATAAATACCAATTCTTTATTGATTAAGTCAGCGTCACAGTTTTCAAATATAAGGTGGCCAAACAGTCGGCATTCGTCCGCTACTTCCTGCTCCGTACTGGTATCCAAAGTAATGATCGATAATAACCGCGAAGCTAGTGTGTTTATGGTTTGTCGATCGGGCAGTTGTTTTATACTGTGACCCTCCGCGTTTGTTAAAAACAAGAACGAGCACAAATCACAAAGAACACATCTGACATATAATTTGCAGTCAACTGATTTCTGCAAGGTGTTAGCCGAAGAAGGTGCTTGCTCCTCTATCTGAAAGTTCCAGTTGAGTGCCCTTTCGTAAATATCTAGTGCCTTAGCAATGTCATCCTGAGTCCCCGATAGCATAAAAGAATGAATTGCTTCACGACTTAGGTCGTATATGGAGATGCCTATGTTTGCAGTATCCAAATACTTCGCTAATGAGATCGCATAATATTCGAGAATACTTAGTCCCCTACAAGCGCAAATAGCAGCCCTATCGTATTTACCTATACTCTTGTATATACGAGATTCATGAATTGCACTAACCCATGGAGGTCTATATTCCATTGAGACGGTAGCGAGAGAACAGATTAGATCTGATTTAACATGACCGATTACTGACTCTGCAACGTCCAATAAAGACCAAAAATGCTTTACATCGCTCTCTAAAAGCTTCCTAATCTGGGAGGCTTGAAATATTTTCAAGTAACCAATTATGTAGCGATTAAATATCCTCCACGCTGAAACATCTAAATTACTGTAAGTTTTATTAATAAAGCCCTCATAAACTCGACTGGAAATTGCACTCCGCATGTCATGAGGGATTGTGCGTAAAGATGGATTTAGGGTTGATTCCTTTTCGTATTGCGAATAATAGTCAAATCGCTTCGATGTTCGTTGGAGAGGGTTTGTAATGGTTTGCATCTTTTGCATGGCAAAGGCGCTCTTGATGTATTCCACGCCAATTTCTTCAGTGAGCGAGCAAAATTCTTCACTTCCAACTATCGAGAACTTAAGTGCCTTCGAAAGATTATCTATGGCTTTAGATGATTCCCCCCTGCAAATGTGTATATAAGCCAATACGCGATATTGGTCGACGAGTGTTGTGTCATCAGTGTTTGTATCAGGAAGAAATGCTACTTCGTTTGCGGAAGCATTCAGATCACCTACCCCAAGAAACAATAAAGCACGCTCTAATTTAAAAACTGTGTTGCCGGGTAGCGGTAATATGTCAGGAGAGGTCTTTATTAATAGACTAGACGCTTCATGGACTTTCCCGCTTCTATGTAGAATGCGGCATCGAAGGCATCGGGCTTGACACCATACTATTGAATGAGGCTGACAGCTTACTTCGGCTAATATGGTAGACACTAAAGCACCATCTATGCGGCCCCGGCGGAACTGTAAGTTTCCAATACTGAGTAAAAATATAGAAAGAGTAGAACGATCTGTAAAATAAGACCCGCAAAATATTTCGGTAAGTAATTTATCTCTATCCAATTCCAATACTAATCTGACAATTTCAGAATCAGTATTCATGTATTGATTGTCATCACAATTGTTATCTTGGCTCTCCGACTGCAGAAAGTCTTTTAGCGTGCGTATCAATATGGCACGCCGACCCGTTAGAGAGGCAACGCTGATGGTGCAAAGCATTGATAGGGCTGTTGTGCCCAATGTGTATGCTTTTTGATAGCGCCCTAGTGCGGAGAGCAGCCTTATGTGCTCCACATATTCTTCGAGGTCAGGAATAGATTCACTATCTGTGAGTTCAAGAGGGAAAAGAGAGTTAACCAACCTGTGAACGTTACAAACAGTGCTAAGGGGAATACCAACAAAAGGGAAAATAAATCGCCCTAGAAAAACAATAAGCACCTTGAAGATAAGCAAAAGTGAAACTATGGCACTAAGCGCCACTAGCAAACTTAAAATAACAAATTTAGCAAGTCCTGGCGCTCCTCTGAAATGCCAGTGATAATGTTGCGCTATGTGGAGCGATAAAACGGTTGAATAAATCGCAAGGCTAAGAATCCCTAGATAAAATCCCCATATGAGGAAGATGACGAGTTTGCTCGATTTATCCTTTAGTCTAACCACTTAGAAATATCCCGACTGCGTGCTATTTTATTTAATTTCTTTATTGAGGCAGGAGATCCATCTGCAACTATCTTGAAGAAGCGGTTGCCGCTTTTCACCTCGATTGTGATTGTATTATCCGGTAGATTTATAGAAGTCTTACGGCGCGATGTGATGACATTTGCAATGACACCCGTGACAATTGGAAGAAGAAGACTATTTGTAACGATTATGGTTAAAGCAGTATTAGCAATTCCGAGGAGCCGCTTTTGCGTCCCTAGATTAATTTCTGCGACCTGCAGCAGATTTGCCTTTTTAGCTCGCAATAGTTTCTGAGTGATTTCAGACGAAAGAGTGCTTTCAGCGGATAGGATGACATTAGCGTGGCTAGCCTTTGAAGATGCCTCATTAGTTAAATGTGTGGAACGCTGAAATAGGGAGAGCGTTTCGATTTCGCAGACTACAGTGCTCTTCCCATGAGAACGGGAAAGCAGAGTTGATACTAGAATTTTGACGATCCTAGTCAGAGTCTTTACTCCAATCAGGCAGGCGGACATGTTAAGCCCTTCTATTATGGAGCTTTCATGATTGCGTTGCCAATAATTGATAAAATATACACTCTAAATCTAGCTCAAAGATGCCTTCAAGAAGGGTCTCATATATGATATGTAACACAGCGATCTCTTAGGATTATAGAATGTCATTAATTTTACGACTGGCTGTAAGTTATTGAGTGAAAAGCAGAACGACCGTGTGGAATCTGGCTTTCACATGCCTTCCCCGCTCTTCCAAAATGCTACTTATGGACTTCGTGAACCGCCGAGAATCCTTCTCCCGCATTTGAATTGGGTTCTATGGATGGATTTTCTGACGAACACCTCCCTCCAGGGAGGTGTTGCTGTTTTCGGTATTGAACTGTATGGCCTGATTGCTGATAACGACTTCCCAATGCACCCAATGTCATCCTTCACCGTGATCGTCATCCAATGAGGGTTTATACAGCCCCTTAAGCAGAGCCTCTGGTGTGACTCTAAACACATCGCACGCCCGCAAGACAGTCGTGAGCGTCACCGGCCTGCCTGCTTCGACCTGCTGCCAATGGCGGGTTGAGAAACCGAAAGACAGCATATCTTCCTGGCTGTAGCCGGCCTTTCGGCGCATGGCTTTCAGGCGTTGGCCCAAAGCTCGAAACAATTCCTCGTATTTCGCTTGACTGTCCACATCTGACCTTGTATGGTCACACGTGCAGAAACACCACGAGCAAAATAGCGTGTCTAGCGGATTTCTTATCCGGCGGGGTGATCTCTGCGCCAAAATAACGAGGAAAGAGGAGCAAGCGATGAAGAAAAGGCTAGCAGCAATGGCATTAGTGGGACTATTTGCAGTTATGGCTCAAGGACAGCGGCATGAGAGAGATGCCCAAAAGGTGGCTGAATCCAGTCAGGTTCAGTCAGTGAGCGGCGGGACGACGTTCGAGGTTGTGGCCTCCTACGATGCCGTCTTTGATGCCGTCGTGAACAATCTCAAGCGCAGCGGCCTGACACTGGATTCCGTCAGTCGAGATGCGGGGCAGATCGCCACGGCAATGGAAGTGGCGGGAGGCTGGAAACAGACCGGCAAGCGGACGATCATCAGCATAGTGAAAGACTCTGCTGAGAAGACAAGCGTCCGCGTTGCTATCAGTGTGCAGAAGCGATACAAGGGCTTGCAGACCGAACCATGGGGAGATGCAAAGGTCGATGATAAAGCCTCTGCCGCATACGCGGCGAAGGTCCAGGCAGACCTTACAACAGCACTGGCGGCTAAGAATTGATCCAAGAGGGTAGGGCGACTGTTATCGTCCTGCCCTTACTCCATCTCTGTCTGCCTTCCTGTGCCTCTCTAGCCACTGACGCCAGAACGAGGGACAAGTGGTCTCACTCGGCCTACCATTCGGACCAGTTGCTCGCAAAGAGACCTCCGCAAGTGGCTTTCGTAGCGTAAACACAACATCTTTTCGTGATGCCTCCCTGTGGGACATTGCCTCTTCGAGCCAATCTCGAAGTTCATCTAAGCGCAAGGTCTGCGTAAATAGAGATGCTTCTTTTATCAGCCGGACCCAATGGTCGATGTCAGCCATGACCAGCGATTCGCCGGACTCGACCGTTCTGATCCGCTCTTCAATATCAAAGCGCTCCATCTGGAGGGCTGTTTTTCGTTGTTCAAAGTCCTCCCGGTTGAGCGCACCATCCACGTAAGCGTCGGTGAGCCTGTTCTGTCGATCCGTGACCACCTTCAGGTGGAGGTTGAGCACCTCGCGCTCCGCAGATAGTCCATCCTGTATGCCGGCTCTTTTGTGCTCCACTTCCAGGTCGAGCGTGGCGAGTTCCTGCGAAGTGAGGGTGAGCGACTGAATGACAGATAGGAGTTCTTTCTCTATTGTTTCTTCGCGGATAATGGTGGTTGGGCAGGTCGGGCTGTGGCAGCGATAGTAGGTGTGGCGTCTTTTGATATCGGCAATCAAGGAGTGGCCACAGGTCTTACACTGTATAAGCCTGCTGTATTGAAACCGATGTGTCCCGGTTCCCCGGACGCGCTTTCCGGCCAGGATATCTTGCACTCGGTCAAAGACCACCTTGGGTATCAGCCTCGGGTGCAGGCCGGTGAAGACTTCATTGATCTTATGGACGCGGATGAGACCAATATAAAAAGGATTGCGAAGCATCCGATGGACACCATTCCGCGAGACGCGATTACCGCTTCGTGATCGGAGCCCCATCTTGGCCAGCTCAGCAGTTAGACTGTTCAAGCTATACCGTCCAGTGGCATATAGATCGAAGGCGGTGTGGACCAGCGGTCCGTATACCGGATGAATAGCCTTAGCCTTTCCGCCACCTTGATCCTCATATCCAATCGGTGCAGGCATGGGGAAGTAGCCCTGCTTCAGACGGCCATAGAAGCCTTTCTTGGTCTCTTCACGAAGGTTACGTATGTAATCGGCAGCGACCACGGCTTGGATGTCCGCAGAGAGTCGACCTCCCCGCGAGTTGAGATCCAGAGATTCATTAGCGAAATGCACTTCGATTCCCTGATCGATGAGTTGGCCGAGTTCGGCCCAGTCCTTGAGGTTCCGGGCGCTTCGGTCGATTTTGTGCATGATCACGCCGGAAGTCAAACCCTTACGAAGTCGCTTGATCATGCTATTGAAGACTGGACGGCCTGCTTTAGCAGCCGTCTCTTGCTCTTCCAGCCACTCAACAATCTCGAGGTTGGATCGCGCAGCAAACTGCTTGATGGCATCTGTTTGCTGTTGCAGGGAGACGCCTTCTCCCTGTCGTGTCGTAGAGACACGGATGTAGGCAAAGTATCGTTTCAAGGTTGGTTTTGTTGGGAAGTTAGCGGCTGTCGGCCTTTTGCGGGTTAACCGTATGATTAAAGAGAATCTCTGTCAAATATCTCTTTTGCCCGGCCATCTGCACGCATTTTCAAGTAAATCTTCCAGACAAAATCGATGTAATGGACGAAGTTGTCCCGGCACTCTCGCAATTGCTCCTTGGTATAGCTTGGGTGCAGAGTTGCAAGGATTGCGATCTCTTTCTCGATGAGAACTTCTTCATCTATTTTTGTTGGAGTCATAACAGTGGTACTTTATCCAACAAATGAATAGGTTGGTAGTAGGGAAAAATTGACCTACAGAGCTACAATAATTGAGCAGTTGTGTATAACTACGACATCTATTCGAGGGACATATAAATGAGTTTTGAAAAGCTTATTGCAGAGATCGATGCTGAAATTTCCCGTCTGACACAGGCCAAGCAACTTTTGACCGGAGGCGTGATAGCACCCACTAAGCGTGGCCCCGGCAGACCATCTGCCATTGCTACTGTCGCCGTCGCCAAGCCGGCGAAGAAGAAACGCAAGATGAGCGCGGCAGGTAAGGCGAGGATTGCAGCTGCACAAAAGGCGCGTTGGGCGAAGGTGAACGCTGCTAAGACTGCAAAGCCTGTAGCTAAGAGCGCGAGAGCTGCTAAGGCAAAGTAACGTTATACGAATCACAAGAAAAGGTGCCAGAGAAATTCTCTGGCACCTTTTTTGCGTTCATCCTCTGCTTATACACAGAAAGATACTTCTATGTTGCCGTGGAGGTAGATTTTTCCCTTCTTTCGCATGTTGCAATTCCTTGCCACAATGCAATTCGAAAGGAGGACAACACATTGTCCCAAAACAAAAATCAATATCTCAATCATCTGTCGCACTATCGCAGACGAATGCGGTTCACCCAGACGCATGTACTCCATCTCATGGGACGTGCGGACCGGACGAAGCTCTGGAAGCTGGAAGCGGGAGAATCGCTGCCCACGCTCCTGACGGTGCTCAAATTGTCTGCCATCCTGCGAGCACCGGTAGAGTTTCTGTACCACGATCTCTATGCCAGTCTGCGTGAGGATATCCGTAAGCGAGAGGAGCGAATTCCTGTCGGCCAGCAGGGCGTACTTCCTATTTTTACGCCATGAATATTCTCGAAAAGCTGGCTAAATCACAGGATTTTAGGCCCACAACAACTCAGGAGTATGTTGCCCTGCAGATTGCCCGGTACCTGAAGGATACGAGCGATATCCGGTGGTACGTGCGCTCTATCGAGCATTTCGGTCAGGATCGCTTATTCTCGGCGTTGCAGGCAGTCCAGAGAGTTAGCCCCGTGGAACAAACCTCCGCCTTCCGTTCCCGGTTTCAACATTAAGACTCAAGTATTCATGTCCGACATTACTCTTGCCGCCATCAGTCTTCAGCGGCGTACGGTAGGCGTGGCCATTCTGCGGAAGACCCGAATTGAGGAGATTGTCCTCAGGCAACTCTCCCATGATCTCGAGACCGCTCAGAAGAGCACAACTGAATTCCTCAGCCGCATCATGGCACAGCAGCGGATTGAGTTCGTCGCATTCCTTAAACCCACAGAAACGGCATCGGAACGGATTCGCAGCTTCCATCAATCCGCTGTCCAGGCAGTGCGCGATGCCGGGACACCACTATTGGAGGTCAGCGCGGAAGAACTCTTCGCGTCCTATGGCCACCCGCCACTCACCGGCTGGACGCAACTTCGCAGGGTGGGCAAAGACATCTGGCCCATGCTCAACTCCACCCCACCCTCGATCAATGCGGCATTGCTTGGCCTCCACGTACAAGTAGAGCGACTTATTGCCATTCATTCTCAACAACCATGAAAGGCCCAATCAATTACATCGGCGGCAAGAGCCTGCTGGCAAAAACAATTGTCGCCCGCCTGCCGCCGCACATGACCTATGTAGAGCCGTTTGCTGGAGGAGCCAAGGTCTTCTTTCACAAGCCGCGTTCGAAGATCGAAGTGCTGAATGATCTCGATGGCGAACTGGTGAACTTCTACCGGGTTTGCCAGTCGCATAACGGGGAACTCGTCCGATATCTGCGGTGCATGATCGTCAGTCGGGAGTGGTTTGAACTGTTGGAGAACACTTCGCCAGAGACGCTAACGGATATCCAGCGCGCAGCGCGTTATCTGTACCTGCAAAAGAATGCCTATGGTGGCCGAGTTACAAGAAAGGCCTATGCCATCCATGTCATCGGCAATCCCAACTTCAATCCGGAGCGGCTGGAGGAGATTCTCAAAGAAACGCATGAGAGGCTAGCGCGGGTGCAGGTCGAGCACTTGCCGTATGAACAAATATTGAAGCTCTATGACCGTCCCGAGACGTTCTTCTATCTCGACCCGCCGTACTACAACATCCGGCTTTATAGGCATAATCTGGAGCACGAGGACTTCGAGAAGATGGCTGCAAGACTGAAAGCACTCAAAGGAAAGTTCCTGCTATCAATCAATGACCATTCCGAGGTCAGGCAGATTTTTGCGGATTTCGAGATCAAGAAAGTACCGATTACATATTCCATCCATGGCGGAAAGAGGAAGCAGATCGAGGAGTTGCTGATTAGCAACTACAGCCAGACGGATGCGCAAAAAGAAAAGCCGAATCGAATCGATCCGGCTGGCGCAAAAACGCAACAGACTATAGTGGGACGACTTGTTCAAGGAACTCGCGGGCATTGACGATTTTCGTACCTTCCCAGACTTTAGGAAAGTGCCGCTTGTTGCCTGTAATCAGGTATTCCGCATCGGCTACTTCGGCACATTCCAAGAAGCGATTGTCTGATTCATCAGGTGACGCTCCCACTGTATGCGAAGGATGCACAAGTTTTGCCCGTGAATCCAACTTGGAGAACAAGTCCTCAATCTTCCATGCAGGAACTCTGAGCTTTGGCCTCTCCAACACTTTCCGGTATTCAACAAGCACTACAGGCGAGATGCAAAGTTCGAATTCGCCAGCGAGTGCAAGTCGAAGAACCAGACCTTCATTGCCATTTGGGGAGAGCATGGCAGAAACGATAACATTCGTATCCAGAACGATTCGTTTCATTAGGAAGCCTTCTTGCTCTTTCTACTTGCGGCTTCCTTGCGCACCTCAGCGATCTCTGCATCAATCTCCTTCATGGTTATCTTGTCGGTGCCGTTCTTCTTGGAGATTGCCCACATCTCTTTGAGCCAGTCCGGAGCCGGAGCCACGATGTCAACGTAATCTCTGATACTCATGACGATGGCTTGGGGCTCACCGCGGCGCCTGATGATGAACCGTTCATTCTTGGACTCGACCCGTTTTAGGATCTGTCCCAACTGAGTCCGCGCCGTGAGGGCGGAGACTATGGTGGAAGCAGCTTTCCGTTGTGTTTTCATTGTCTTCCTCCTCAGGTACTGATTAATTAGTTCACGGTTGCAGATTACCGCATAACCCATCCGTTGTCAATATAAGCCACTTGTTATCATCTATTTGCGTTGAGTGGTGGATGTTGAGGCAAAACTGCGAAGGATTCTGGAAGCAACGAATTACTATCTCTAGAAAGATTCCCTGCATCCTGATTATGCCGCGATCCGCACAGCCCGAGATTGCCGTCCGCCTGAAAGACTACAGGCTTGCTGTGCCGGAGTTCGCTTCCGTCTTTCACTGGCTGCACAGGGAGGCCCATCTTACCAATGAGGCAATCGCCGGAGCGTTCTATATCAAGCCGGAGCGGGTACGCAGCATCCGCTCCCGGAGAAGCGACCTGCCAGAATCCTCGCCGCTGCCGGGAGCATTGAGCTGGGAAGAAAGCTTTCTTCTGCATACGCCGCTCATTGAGATCCCTTCCTGGGAACTGCGCGAGGAGCTTGGGATTGCACCGGATCCGGACTACGTCGTCATGAGCCGCCGTAGGGAAGAAGAGATCGCGGCCTTTGCCGAGCAGATCGAACTGGATCAGACGCGATACGCTGCCGATGGCAGATTCGAGGATGGGCTGCTGAAGATGCGGCAGCACATCCGTGATCTTGGTTGGCCGCACAGTGCGTTGCTGATCCGCACTCTGGCCCGGCTTCGGCATCACTCGGCGTGGTTTCTGACGCACATGGGCCGCACGCGCTCTGCCATCGATCAGGCGCGGCGGTCGATGGTCCTCTCCTCGGTTGCGTACCACGAGTCCGATGCAGAGATCGACTGTATGCGGATGGCTGAGACGGGTCTGCTTCTTTCTAACTCCTACCTGCTGCGCCAGCACCCCGAACATGCTCTTGATGTCCTGAAGATGGTGCTGGCAATCAAGCAGGAGTTCGGCTGGGAGACCGGGCCGGAGTACTACCGGCAGATGGGCACGGCGCAGATGCTGCTTGGTGACGACAAGGCGGTGGAACAGTCCTTCCGTAACTCAGCTCTCGCCATGCGCCAGACCGGAGCATCGGAACAAACGGTACACTTCTGGGGCAGCCGGCAATCGAGCGTTTTGAACCGCCCTGACTGGGCGCTGGCCGAAGAGGTATTTGCGGCTACTACCGAAGGGCTAGAGGAAGACGATCTTCTCTACCAGATGAGCGTGCATTGGGCGGTCATGACCGCTCTTGCCACGGAAGATGAAGTGAAAGTGGATACTGCCTTCGGTCTCTTTGGGCCTCCACCCTCTGTCTACTTTGGTCATCAGGCCACGATTCGGCATCTGCTGGAGGTGACGCCGCGCCTAAGGCTCTCGGGCGTAGTGCTCGCGAAATGGCTGCGGTATCTCATGTATGCCAACGTCTTCCGCGACGAATAGTTATGGTGTTGCAGATTAGCGGGTAGCTCCCCCTCGTTGTCTTTCCTTTCTTTCTTCAGCATAGGTGTTGTGGAGCTCAGGTGATTCTTACTCAAATCGCCTGAGGTTGATAGCCCCTTATGCCAAACATCGTTGAATACATCTTCGTGAACGGTTGGAACCGGCTTTCGCAGTCGCGCAAGCCCAAACTTCAAGGCGGGCTGCCGCTCGGGCAGATCGTGCTGGAGGAAGAAGTCACCAACAGGTCGTACTTCGTGCCGACGCTGGTGCGGACCCGGCACATGGTCATCTCCGGCATGACGGGAAGCGGCAAGAGCTTTCAGATCCTCAACATTGCAGAGCACGACATCGAAGCCGGACGCGGGTTGGGGCTCTTCGACCTCCACGGCGATCTCATTCCACCTTTGCTGCACTTCATCGCGAGCCGAGGCATCGATCCTGCCCGGGTGATTCTGGTTGATCCAACCAGCCGCGAGTCGGCGGTAGGCATGAATCCGCTTGAGGCGGCAAACGACCAGAGCCGCTTCCTGCAGGTCGCGGAGATCACCCGCAATCTAGCCGACAAGTGGGAGTTCAAAGGCGCCCGGACGGAAGAGCTGCTGCGCAACGCGCTGTTCGTCCTCTCGGTCAATGGCTTGACCATTCTTGAGACTGCCATCCTGCTGTCCAACAGCGATTACCGGGCAAGGCTGTTGAACAATGTCAGCAACTCCGATGTCCGTGAGTACTTTGAGCTGCGCTTCGACGGACTGTCCGAAGCCATGCAAGCAACAATGCGCGAGCCTGTTTTGAACAAGCTCTCCGAGTTCACTGCCGACCCGCATTTCCGCTACATCCTCGGGCAGCGCGAGTCCACGTTCTCTTTCGACGATGCGCTGGAAGACGGCAAGATCATCCTGGTCAACATCAACAAGGGGGCACTGGGCATCCATGCCCTGACCTTCGGCAGCCTCGTTCTCGCGAAGCTCAAGACCGCCATCTTCCGTAGGCAGAAACGGGCACTCTACAGCGTCTTCGCCGATGAGATCCAGAACCTCGCCAGCGCGGATACGGATTTTGATGTTCTGTTCTCGGAAGCCCGCAAGTTCGGTGTCGGCATCGTCACCGCCAACCAGTTCTCGGCGCAGTTGCCGCAAAAGTTGCGCTCGGCGGTGCAGGCGGTCGGGACGCGCATCTTCTTCCAGTTGTCGCCCGAGGATGCCAATCAGGTCTCCCAAGACATAGACGGAGGACGCTCCATGGCGGAACGGCTGCGCAATCTCCCCGCCCGGAACTTCATCGTGAAGTCCGGCAACCACAAAGCCTATGAGTGTGTAACCCCGGATGTCATCGCGGAAACGGCTCCTATCCGGGAACTCGTGGAACGCTCGAACGCGCTCTATGCGAACTCTCGCGTGGAAGTCGAGCGGGACATTCTCTCGCGCAGGCCCAGGCCTGTCGCGCTCAAGGAGGTGCTCGATGCGTGGGAATAGGCCCAAAGGAATCGTCATCACGCCGCGCGACCGGGAGTTTCTCGGCGCTCTCGCGGAATGCAGATTGGCCGACCGCGAGATGTTTCAGGCGATTACTGGTGTGCGGCTTGTCTCCCGCGCCAATGGACTGCTTGCCCGGTTGCACGCTGCACGGCTGCTCAAGCGGTATTACTTGGGAACTCCGGCAGGAGGTCAGAAAGCACTGTATGAGCTCACCAGCAAAGGCGCGGCAGTAATTGGTCAAGCAAAGTCATGGACGTTCCAGCATGCGGAGAATGAGTTGCTGGTGGGTGATGCCTTTGTGGAACACCAATTGGCAGTCAACTGGTGCTGGATCTCGGCAAAGTACAGAAGCACTCCCGGTATCGAGTTCCTGCGCTGGCTGCGGTTTCAGGAGGCGGTGTCATCCACGGTCGCGCTCATCCCGGACGGCTATGGCGAGTGGCGTAAAGACGGCGCGACCACTGCGGTGTTTCTCGAAGTGGACCTCGGTACGGAGTCAGGGTCGGTCTGGGAGAAGAAGATTGCGCTGTATTTAAAGCTCGCCAGCAGTGGAGAGTTCGAACGGACATTCTGCCAGCCGCGCTTCAAGGTTGCGGTTGTGGCAACTTCCGAACGCCGCCTTGAGACCTTACGCAAACTCATCTCCAAACATACTCACAAGATTTTCTACTTCAACGTCCTCAACAACATTAAACAGGGCGGCATGAACTCTTCTCTCTGGCTTAGGCCCGTGGGCGAGGAACGCATGCCGCTGCTATGAAAGGAGACCGAACCAATGAGGTACTGCAACTATTGCCGGAAGTTCACCGCAGGCAACGCGCCGTTCTGCAACTTCTGCGGCCGCAGCTACGGCGTCAAACTCTGCCCGCGCGGTCACAAGAATCCACGCGCGGCGGAGGCCTGCTCCGAGTGCGGATCGAAAGACCTGAGCACGCCCATGCCGTCGAACTCCGGCATGAGCAGGATCGGCTACATCATCGGCTTTGCCATTCTTGGATGCCTTTGTGCCTATGCCGTTTATTTCGCCTGGGAGCTCTTTGTTAACTCGGGTGCCCTGTTCTGCCTCATGAAGCTTGGCGTCGAGCTGGGTGTCGTCCTGCTGTTCTGGATGCTTGTCTTTGGCAAACCGAAGCGGAAGGGCAAATAGGAGCCTGTCTATGCGGAATGGGTACATAGTCGGACTTTTCAGGAATACGGAAAGGCCTATCAATACAGGCCGGAATAGAGCTTTTGCCACTGTCAGAAGTGACAGATGCAATACCAGACCCAGTGACAGAGGTGGCTTATGACCGAACTCGATCTCCATCTCGGCACTCCGCTCTCGATCCGCGAGGTCGCCCGGCTCATTGGTTGCTCGGCATGGACGGTCCGGCAACGCTATGTGCCGCAGGGGTTGCCGCACCTTCGATCGGGTCCCAGCGGCAAGTTGATCTTCTACCGTGACCAGGTCGTGCGCTGGATCTTGAACCAACAAATGAAAGGAGGTAAAACGCAATGAGCCTTTACAAGCGAGGACACATCTACTGGTCGGCCATCTGGATCGATGGCGTGCGCCAGATGCGCTCGCTTGAGACTTCCAACCGTCGCCGCGCGGAAACTCTGGAGCAGGCATTCAAGGATGAGCTTCACGCCAAGCGTTTCCAACTACCCAACCACAAACCCCAAATGACCTTCGGCGAGCTCTATGCCCGGTTCCTCGCCGAAGGAGAGGTTCGAGAGCACCACAAGGAACGCTCACGGGTCATCCTGCCGTTCTTTGCGGAAATGGAGATTGGACAGATTACCAAGAACGACATGACTCGCTTCCGCAAGTTCCGCCATGAAACCCATATCCAAAAACAGAAGGAGGATCAGCAAAACAACAAGAGAAAGGCCGACCCAAAGCCGCTCAGTGAATCCACCATCAACCGGGACATCCAGGTCATCCGTCATCTGCTCTACTGGGCAGCCGATGAGGGCTTCATCCCAACCAACCCCCTAGCCCGCATCCGCCTTGCACGGGAGCGCCGGCAACGGCGTCCAGTGCTGCCGGTGGCCGAAGAGTTGAAACTCCTTGCCGCATGCTCCGATCATCTCCGGCCCATCGTCATTACCGCGCTCGATACCGGGATGCGGCGCGGGGAACTGCTCAACCAGCTCTGGGAGCACGTGGACTTCGATCGCAATCTGATCTCGGTCACACACTCCAAAACTCCCGAAGGCGAGCATCGGCAGATCCCGCTCACCCGCAGGATCGCAGGACTGCTCTCAGAGAACCGCAAGCCGTCGGGACTGATCTTCCTTTATAAGGGAGGACCATTTCTGAGGATCAAGACCGGATGGGCGGGAGCTCTGCGCCGTGCAGGCATCCCACGCTACCGCTTCCACGATCTCCGCCACACCTTCAACTCTCGGCTCATGGAGGCAGGCGTGATCGCGGATATTCGCAAGGAGCTCATGGGGCACAGCAAAGGAGGTGATGTCCACAGCACGTACACCCACGTCGAGCTGCCTGTACTGCGGGATGCCATAGAGCGTCTTGCAGCCTGGCACTCGGGAAAGCTTGAGCTTTTACCAACCGGGGAAGCAAGTCCGCTTCCTCACAACCACAACGCAACAACCACACAGGAGGACGTATGAACCCGCCCAAGACAACCGCAGCGGCACCCGCTGCGGCAACCCCACCCGCCAATCGTAAGACCTGGGTCAAGAAGACTCCGGTCGAGATCGTCCTTGAGCAGATCGGCAAACAGGAAGACAAAGTCGCCGGTATGCGCAAAGAACTCGCCCACGAGGAACGCGAACTCAGCAAACTGCAGCAGGCCAAAAAGGTGTTGGAGGCCCAATAACCCCAAGAGGAGCTTCTATCTATATATAGATGCTCCTCTTTTTCTTACAAGGAGGATATGTCATGAATCTGCCGACCAAAACTAACAAGCTACGTCCTGTGGACATCAACCACTTCGCCTTCTATCAGGGAGCACAAGGCATACCCTTCACAGAAACCAGCCGGGAGATCGATGCTCTCCACCGGCAGATACAATCCAAGCTCGACGAGGATTCAGCGCATAAACAAAAACCGCTGGAGGCAGTCATCGAGAAGCTGGAGCACGTCCAGGATCGTGTCGAAGGCGCGTGGCTGGAGATCGTTGAGCGCCTTGGGCCTCACTCACCGCCCGTGGTCACGGCAATCTTGGTTAGCTTTCTTGCCCTGGCTGCCCAGGTCATCGACTCCATCATGCTCGGTCCCGGCCTTGATGCTGTTGGTATCAGCGAGCCGGCTATTCAGTACATGGCGGCATTTGGACTCGCATCGCTATCGAGCCTGTGCTTTCATCTGGTGCACGAGACATTTCTCAATACCAAACTGGATGCTGCCACCAAGATCGTCTGGAGAATACTTGGAGCCTTCGCCGTCGTTGCCCTGATCGGTTGGGGTGTACTGCGCGGCTTTCAGGTGCGCTTCTCCGCCGAACTCAACCAGAACCCGCTGGGCCGCTTTCTGGGTGAGCACCCCATACTCTCGTCGATCTTCTTCTGTTTCGTGACCCTCGCCGCGCCTCTGGTTGGCGCTGCCGCTATTCACTATGCTCAACCCCAGATCTACAACTGGATTTGCTGGAAGCGCGCCAAAGGTGAGTATGACGGTCTGCACTCGACCCTGAGCGACGCGCGGAAGAAGCTGGAGGCTGAACGGGCTGCGCTGACCTATCAGAAAAGCCAACTCGATGCCCGGAAGCAGACCTGGCAATCCTCCGCTGCCCAGTACCACGACCGTGGCGATAAACGCGGGGCGAGACAGATACCAGAGTGGCTCGTTTATCTGAAGGCAACTCTGTGGTCTTTGGTGGGACTCGCTGCAGCATTTGTCGTTGGGCCGTTTCTGCCGGTGCTGTATGCCTTGCTGCCCGCAGGTGCTGGGATAGCAGGATTTCTCTACTACCGTCACCGCCGCTTCCATCCGACTTACGGCCAGTTCAAAGGGCAGGAGAACACGCACTTCGCCGTCAGCACCGACCGTCTCCAGCCTCGAGTCATAGAACCGCCAACACCCAAGTTGCTGCCGCCACCGGAGGATAAAGATGAAAACCCGAATCGCTAGCCTATGCCTGTTTGTTTTATTGGTTGCTCTCTGCGGCTGCAAGCATGAGCCGAAGAGAGATATTGTTCTACTGCTCGACACCTCAAAGAGCATCACCCCGGACTCTGTGCACGATGAGTTCAAATTCGCCGAGAGCCTGGTAGACCGGATGCATCGCGGCGACCGGCTGACCATCATCCCCATCACAGGCAATGCCATTAGTGAGACTTCGGGACACGTGCTGTATTTCATCGCTCCGGTTCATCGTGAGGCTTATGACCAAGATCTCGTTGTCTTCCGGCAACAGGCGCATGAGCAGATTCATGCCATGCACGATGCTGCAGTCGCTCATCCGAGTTCCCGGACTGATATCCTCGGAGCTCTGGACGTAGCGAAGGAAGCGTTCGACACCGATGAAGATAGGAGCGGAAGTAAAGCCCTAATCCTATTCAGCGACTTTCTGGAAGATGACGGCACCTATCGTTTTGTTGCTGATAGGGAGTTAGCGAACGACAGAAGTGCGGAACTGCTCGCCAAGAAGATTCAAGTAGAACGTGGACTCCCAACAGTAGGCGTTCGCGTCTATTTGGGGAATCTCTCCAGCCTCGATATGGGAAGGCTAACATTTCAACGCCAACGCGCTATTCGAGCCTTTTGGAATACCTGCTGGGGGTCGGCTGAGATCTCCAGGGCCGGATTGAATGGCCCCGCATTTTGAATGTGGAGATATTGTTGGTCACGTATTCCTACGCTATGGACCACATCATTGCTTGAACCTTTGCTTATTCCTGCACAACTCTTGGAGCGGTACTAAATGAGCATTCCTATTACGGGAACCTCGATTAAGTTTTGAATTATATCTGCGAAAGTTCTTGACAGGCCTCCTCCGAGTAGCTAAGTTCAGACCATTCCCCACAACTATTGCCCAGACATCCAAGAATGTCGGGTTTTTGCGCCTCTTTCTCCGGTCTTTGTGCTGAGCCCTGTCGAGCAGGGTCATGGAGAACACGTGTGCAAATTATTTCTTGATCGGTCTTCGAGTTATGCAGGATCATCGATTCTGCCTCTTCAGATTAGGAATAGGGTAGCCGTTGCCCTCGTCGGACTCTTCCTACTCACTTGTTGCGCAGATCCTACTCTAGCCACAGCTTATACGCAGACAGTTTCTCGGCCAGAAGTGAAAATTAATCGAGATGCTGCCGCTCTTGCCGTCATCGCGAAAGCGATCGACGCAATGGGTGGAACAGCTGCCTTTGCGGCGGTTGCTGATACGACCACGGAAGCAACTTGCACCAAGGCGTCTGCCAGTAAGACCGATACACATGCTGTGCGCTGGATCACTGCAGGAAAATATTTCCGATACGACGGAGGGGATTCCGATCAACGGGGAATGGTAAGCGGGCCCAATGGCGTGTTGCGTATTGGCGATGGTAATGCGAAGGGAATCAATACGCGTAGCGCACGAGCTTTGAGACCAATCTATCTGCCGGGACTATTGCTCCTTGAAGAGATCAAAAATCCAAAGATCGAGATTGATTTGATCCCGTCCGGTAGTGACACTGGTGCAACCGCCACTCATATAAGAATCATTGACACCGTTGCGAGCGAGGAATCAATGGAGCCAGTGCAAGAGGATTGGTATTTCGATCCTCAAACCGGCCTGCCCATAAGAGTCATATACGAGGCTCAAGCATTCAACAGCCTCACTCGGTTCACAAGGATTACCGTGGAATATACGTCATACCAAGCAGACAAAGACCTGACGATGCCAACTGTGATTCAGAGGACCTTCGAAAGTGGTCCAACAACGACGTGTAAGGTGTCGAAATTCTCAGTCAACACGCATCCAGATTCGACTATTTTCTCGAATACAGGGCGGAGGTAAATGGTGAAGAACATTAAGTTAGCTCTCTTCTGTCTGATTCTGGTTGCGGTATCTGCTCATTGTCAGACAACAACCGATCAACCCCTCGGCCTTATACCGTATCAAACATTTAGTGGTTCCGACTTTGACAAGGTCAATGTGAGGGATGGCCTATTGAACTTCGATATCCCGCTATTTAGTTATCCGCAACGCGGGTCCACGCTCAAATTGAGCTATTCCTTGCGGTACAACAGTAAATACTATGGTTTGTCAACGTTCTGCGATCCAATGAATCCGAGCGATTGCAACTCAATCATCGCACATAGCCGGGTCCGAAATTCTCCCACTCAACATTCACCAAACTCGAATGTGCCCATGATTTCCGGGTTCGCTTTCGTGAACGATCAATGGGTGCATGTCTGGCCAACGAGCTATAACCTTTGGTACGACAGGGGGGCCATAGGTGTTATGGGAACTCCAGAATATAGCTATGTGTATGCTGAATACCAATTAATGACTTCGGATGGTGCTCTCCATCCTACCAATTCGCTTTACGGTACTACCGACAACAAGTACTCCTCTGGCCCAGGAACTATGATGACGCTTGACGGGACCGGTTATCGATTGGATTCAGCCGGCGTGCACGACAGAAACGGAGTGATTCAGTATGGGGATTATGTCCAGGAAGATGCCGACGGCAATTACATTATCAACGTCTACGACGCTAATGGGAATATGACTGGAGTTCAAGACTCCATGGGCAGAATTATTCCGAATATGATCGCAACCGGCAGTTCGGCAGAATGTACAGGGAGTTTGCCTGTCACTTCTGTTTCATCCTGGTCAGTTCCGGGCGCAAATAATGGAACCCAGACGTTTACATTCTGCTATGCGAGTGCCCCAGCCTATATTCCGAGTAGCTATTGTTGGAATGTGGACAATGATTTAAACACCACTCAAACAGTTCTTCAAAGCATAGTGCTGCCGAACCATCAAACCTGGACTTTTGAATACCAAGCCCGGGCCGCTAGTGATCCCGCGACCGTGTACTACGGGGAAGTATCAAAGATCACTATGCCGTCTGGTGGAACCATCAGTTATGAATATGCCATTGATTATTCAGTTTGCTCTGCGATGGTCACAAAGCGAACAGTCAGCGACGGGAATTCGTCACATTCGTGGACGTATCAAGAGAATTTGCCGAGTCCCAATAACTCTTCCTCTATCACTGATCCAGATGGAAATGTAACGCTCACGACATTCAATAATGAGGGGTATGAGGCATCAAGGAAGGAATACAGCGGCTCTTCTGCGCTCTTGAAGGAAACAGATACGACCTATCTTCCGGATGTTGGACCAATCACGCCATCGGAACAAATAGGCGCGGGGATAAGTAATGTCAATCGATTACCATCCACTATCACGACAATTCTTGACGATGGATCGGTATCGAAGAAGATACTTACATATTGCTGTGACTATCCATTTTCAAGCTGGACTACTTCCGATGGATGGTATAACGGAGGCGGTCAGATAACCGCCAGCTATGGAATTCAGACGGACGAGAAAGACTATGACTTCGGGACGGGGACTCCGGGTTCGCTGTTGCGAGAAACCTCTACCACCTTCGCGTGGCAGTCTAACAGTGCTTACCAAAACGCGAACCTTCTAGAAACCCCGACTACTACAGAGGTTCTCAATGGGTCGGGGCAGATCGTGTCCAGAGATGACTCTACTTATGACGAACAGAATTCTGTGCGTCTTCCTTCCGGAGTTTTGGGAACAAACCAGTTAGCTTCTGCTCCGCCATCAAGCGTTTATGGGCATGTCACGACAAAGACTTCATGGCTAAACGGAGGATCAGGCCCAGTCTCTCATATGCAGTGGTACGACACCGGCGAACTGAGCCAGAGTTCTGATCCTCTGGGCAACTCGACGACATATGAGTACGGCTCCGCATACATTGGGGCACTACCTACAAAGGTTACAAATGCTGTAGGAGACTCAACCCAATTTACATACGACTTCAACTCCGGCCAAAAGGCGTCGGCTACCGACGCTAATAACCAGACCACAACATGGAATTACGACGATTTCGGTCGGATGATTACCGAGACGGGTCCAACGACTACAGCTGGTCAACCGATGACGAGCATATGTTACGACGATTTTGCAGGCGCCTGCAGGTCGGATAGTCCGCAAAATGCCATTGTAAAGACAACTGCTCTATCATCCGGCACTGCAATCGTGCAGGAACGCCAGTTTGATGGACTGGACCGAGCTACGCTTACCAGGCTCTTGAGCGATCCAGCAGGCGTCACCTATACGCGCACCACCTATGACAGCTTAGGGCGGGCTTATCAGGTATGGAATCCCACGCGGTGTAACCCCATGATTCTGAATTCCTGCTCGGGGGAAGGAACATCGGGAATTACAACTCACTTGTACGATCCTTTAGGTCGTCCCACGTCGGTTCAGAATCCCGGCGATGGAACGGCAAAAGGATGGCAGTACACAGGTGCTACTACAACCACCACCGATGAAGACAATCATCAGTGGACCCGGACTTCGGATGCGCTTGGTAGGCTTGTTCAAGTAAAAGAGCCTAATGGAAGCGGAAATTCTCCTTCGTTAGAAACAGACTACCAATACGATGCAATGGGTAATTTATTGTCGGTGAGCCAGCAGGGAAATCCAGCCACTGACTCAGCCAGATCACGCAGCTTTATATACGATTCGCTATCCCGGTTGATATCCGCTGCAAATCCAGAAGTCGGACTGGCCACATATAGCTATCAATTGGCTGGTGGTGGCCTATGTGCCGGAGATCAATCATCTCCATGCAGTAAGACGGACGCGCGCGGAGTCACAACAAATTACAGCTACGATAACGTAAATAGACTCGTTGCAAAGACCTATACGAACGATTCGGCGGGTACCCCTAATTCCTGCTGGTTGTATGGCGTAGCCGCACCCGGAACAACTGATCCAAATCCAAAGGAGCGGCTTACCGCAGAATGGACTCAGGCTGGTGCATGCTCCAGCTCAGGACCTTCTGCCTCAGCTCTCACCTGGCAGACTTTTTCTAACCATGATGCAATGGGCAGGGTGCAGGCTGTTCAGCAGTGCCCTTACGGCGTATGCACATCCCCATTTAGTTTCAGCTATACCTATGATCTCGTTGGTGACGTGACGTCGCAAACAAATGGCGCGCCAAATAATGGCATTCTCCTGTCGAATGCGTACGACGGTGCTGGCCATCTACAAGGTATTACAAGTTCATGGGACGACGTACAGCATCCATCAACGCTTTTCCAGGCAAACACACAGACAGCATCCTCGATGGGGGTGGAGCCTTATACTCCTACTGGAGTTCTGGCTGCTGCTCAGTTTGGCATACCAAGTGGCAGTGGGACTGCAGCACTTACACAGATGCGAATGTATGACCCTCGCTTGAGAATCCTATCCGAAGTAGATGCTGGGCTGGTGCAGAATACCCCAGCGTCTCCAAGCGCGGGCGCTATCGCCATATCGGGAGCGGAACAAACTAAGAATATCAGTGGGGCGCCAGCAACAGCAGGCATCGGGAGCGTGTCAATCGGAGGGACGGAAAGGAGCATCACGCTGTGTGGCGATAGCTTAACGCAAAACTTGTCACTGTCGAATATGGTCAGTCCCCAGTTGCGCCCTCCGCCGTGCCAAACCACCTATGACAGTGGGACTGTCTCCATTACAGTCGGGACATTTGTGGGAAGTGCGTCTTACTCAAAGGGATCTACATGGCCGTCCATTGCTGCTGCACTGGGGACTGCCCTCAATGTTTCCTCGTCACCTGTCACGGCTGTTGTGTCCGGTGCGGTGATCACGATGACGGCCCGTAGCCAGGGCGTCTCCACAAATTACAATCTGGTGGCTTCCGTTTCGTCGGACGATCCTGATGATTTTCCTGATCCATCATTTCGCGCTGGTGCTTCGGGTTCCACGTTGACTGGCGGTCAAGATGCAGGGAGTGGAACAACTATTTATGACAGTGGCACTCTAACAGTGTCGATGAGCGATTGTTCTGCAAGTCAGCAATGGGGACAAACGGATACGTCGACTAGCATCGCGGTTGGGCTGCAACAGGCAATTCAGGCAAACTGCAGTGGAAGGCTTTCCGCCACGGTATCAGGCAGTGTGGTTTCCGTTACCAGCAATCAGAGCGGTTCCACTACCAACTGGCCTATAACCCCAACTGTGACTTATGACACTGGGGATTTTAGCGCTTCGTCGTTCTCCGTAATGCCTGTCGGCATGAGCGGAGGTACTGATGCCGTGACCGGCAACGGAACCATCTATAGCTACACGGTTCCGTCCACCGGTGGGTACGATGGTGCCGGCAATGTGTTGCAGCATACAGATCTCATCATGGGAACCTGGAGCTTTGGCTACGACACGCTGAACCGGTTGACATCGGGAACCGGCTTGTCAGGTCCGTATACCGGGCAGAACGCATGCTGGAGCTACGACAGCTTTGGAAACAGAACGGGGGAGACGGTCTCGCCAACGGCGTGCGCCTCGCTCACGACTGCTTCAACCTGGGCTAGTTTCAATACAAATAACCAGCTAAGCGGAACCAACACCGCTCCTGCCGGTTATGCGTATGACGGTGCAGGCGATGTGGGCAACGATGGCGTCAATCAATATCTCTATGACGCAGAGGGCCGGTTGTGTGCTGTATACAACACCTCACTAACATCCATCACGGGGTATGTGTATAACGCAGATGGCCTGCGCACGGCGAAAGGTGGTCTGTCGAGTTTTAGCTGCGCCAGCGGGAATGGCTTCTATGTAAAGAGCAAGTATCTGTTGGGCATGGGCGGAGAGCAGGTTACTGAGTTGAACGGCACCGATGCCTGGCAGCATAGCAACGTGTATGCCGCTGGCAAACTGCTTGCTACCTACGATAATATTGGTCTGCACTTCCATTTCACTGATCCGCTTGGGACGAAGCGAGTACAATCGAGCGCAAGCGGTTTCGTGGAACAGACCTGTCTGAGTTTTCCGTTTGGCAATGGACCGGACTGTGTGGGGGCTACTGAACATCGCTTCACCGGCAAAGAACGAGATGCCGAAAGTGAACTCGATTATTTTGGGGCGCGATACTACAACAGCGGGATGGGCCGGTGGATGTCCCCAGATTGGAGTGCCAAAGCCGAGCCAATACCGTATGCGAAACTGGGTGACCCACAAAGCCTCAATCTCTATGCCTATGTGAGCAACAATCCTTTACGATCAACGGATCCGGATGGTCATAAGGAGAATTCAGATCCGTGCGCGAATCAGAAGGGCTGTAGCGTGAGCCACAGCACAGTCGGAAAGCAAACATATACGACCACAACGGTTACCGTGAATGGAGCTGCCACCCACAGTAAGGATGCAGCGGGGAATGAGGTTATAACGCATACGGAGACTAAGACCTCAGTGACGGTCAATGATAAAACCGGCGAAGTTTCTGGGGGAAGGGTTACGAGTTCAACCGTGACAACAACTTGGACACAGACTCCCAGTAGCTTGAGCAGTTCCACCACTACCGTTCAAAATGTAGATAGGCCTCTTTCTGTGCAAGAGGTGGGCCACGTTGCGCAATCTCAGGCCGCTGCCCTTTCGACAGCAGTAACTCCGACATATCTGGAAAAGCATGGATTTCAAGTGCTTGGTATAGGTCTCGCCGGGGGCGCTGGCGCAGTCGGAATTGGTGGAGCTGTGGGCTGTGCTGCCACTGCTCCAGTTTGTGCAACAGCTGTCGGAGTTACAGTCGGTGTTCTCGGTATTGGAGCAGCAGCTTCAGAGGGGTATGACGCGTGGAAAAATCGATAGTACTTCGTACATCAACAATCGTCTTCTTGCTAGCGTCAATCGTCTTCTTGGTTGAGGCTGGCATTGTATTCCATCGCGAACATAGTTACGTATCCGAAGCAATGATCGCGGTTGCCGTATTTCAGCTCGGTGCTGCCGTGCTCTTCTTACGGGCGAATCCTCGGTCATTGTCGAAACTCGCTGGTAATATTGCCGACAAGTCGGTGGTCCGGGGGCAGCGATCTATGGAGTCCTCACCGACAAGTAACTCAGCGTACATGTTGCGTGTCGTAGCAAACGCAATGTTGTTCTGCGGTTGTGTAATATTCGTGTCCATTATGGAGATGGTGCCGGCACTCTTTCCTGAACGCCCCTTTGCAAAGGTCGTTGCCATCGGATTGGGAGTTTCAGGTATCTTATTTGCGGTCGCGGTACTGAAAGCCTTGTTGTCGCTTCGTCGAACCCTTAGCCGCAAGTGATCCAGCCTCAAGCAAAGGGGACAGGGGCCCAGCTGCGTTGTGCCTCGCCAAATTACCATCGGGCCATAATTTGCAAGGTTAAGAGGGGGGTAATACTCGGGCGATTATGTTGTGCCTCGCCAAAACTCCATCGGCACAAGATTTTGGGCGTTCTTTACTGTTAACGGGTGATCGTTCGGGCAATTTTGTAGTCAGATAACTCCGTGACTGGGTGCCACGGGCGCAAGAAAACGGAGTTGAGCGCGTAAATCGAGCCCGCAGGCACACTCCGGCCTACAGCCATCAGATGATTTCAGTTCAACGAGACAGCAGAAAAGTATTCAGGCTGCCAGATCGTAACGATGGTGCAGGCCGCCGAGCCTCGGCATAGATAGAACCCGGCAACTCTCATCAGAATCCGTTGCGGTCATTCGCCCCGCCGGGGTTTGCTTCTCCAGCCCGAGATGCGTCCGGTCGTCGTGGTAATAACTGACGTACTCGGTCAGCAGCCGTCGCAGATGAGCTTCGTTCAGGGCGATCACATGATCCAGCAGATCACGGCGGCAGTTGCCAACCCAGCGTTCGGCGATGCCGTTCTGCCACGGGCTGCGGAAGGAAGTGCGCTTGGGAGTGATGCCTAAGTTCTTCATCGTATCCACGACTTCTTGATTGAAGTTGGCACCTCGGTCGAAGATCAGATATTTCGGTGCCGATTCATAAGGAAAGGCATTCCGCAATTGCTGCGAGACCCAGGCACTGGTTGGATGCTTCGTGACACCAAAGTGCAGAATGCGTCTCCGGTTATGCGAGATGACGAAGAAGCAGTGCAGCAGGCCGAAGGTCAGCGTCGGCACTGCGAGGAAATCCATCGCGGCAATGGCTTCACGGTGGTTGCTCAGGAAGGCCGCCCATCGTCTTGCCGGCTCAGGGTTCCTCGGAGCCTTCCGCATCCAGCGAAGCACGCTACGCTCGGAGATGTCGAAGCCAAGCATCTTCAACTCACCATGAATCCGTGGCGCGCCCCAGGTTGGGTTCTCAGCCACCATACGGAAGATGAGATCGCGCAACTCCTTACTCACACATCTCCTGCCTATAGGCAGCCGATGCTTTGAAAGCCACTTCCAGTAGAGCTTGAAACCAGCTTTGTGCCAGCCAACGACTGTTTCTGGTTGTACGAGGACCAAAGCTCTCTTCCATCCTGACCAGAACTGCCGCAGTGCGACCCAGAAGAACCTATCGGACATGGGTAGTCGTGGGATGGGGCGGCACTCTTTCAGAACAGAGATTTGTTGACGAAGCGCCAGAATCTCCAAAAGCAGGTCACAACGGGAACAGAATGCTCGGATGAGCGGAACGAACAAGAGTCTCAGCAAGCGGATCATGCGGTAGTTCTAGCAGACAGAGTACCGTGTAAATCAGCACATGAATTGAGCAAAACCGCTCTTTATTTCTTACGCTTCAACTCGCTCGATAGGCGCTTGTTGATCGCTTCAAGATTGAACGCCTCTGGGTCAAAGCTGCCGCCGACCCAATTCTTCATCTCTTTGTGGTCCTTGTGTTTCGGATTCTTGAGAACGCGCAGCAGATCGTCGTAGAGATGCGGACCGCCACAATCTTCCGGGGGACAGGCCCGCGCTCCATCCGTGCAGATTGCGTAGGGTGCCTGCGTGTCCGACTCCACAAACTCCTCGCAGAGCAACTCGTGTTGCCAATCATCGCCGAAGTCATACTCGTAGATCAGGCGGCTACCAGGTTCCGCCAGCAAGCTGCCAAGCAGAACCTTTCGCTCATCAAAGATGTCGTCCAATTCAAAGCGTGGGTCGGAGTATTTTCTGCCATCCTGCACAAAGCGGTGCATGTGGGCATCTTCCCATCCCATGACCGTTTGCAGGATTCGGTGCAGCCTGCCGAGTGTGATCTCCGGAGACAGGAGTACGCGCCTCCACACTGGAGGCTTGATGCCAATAAGCGCGGTCTTGATTTGATGAAGTCTCATAACAGGCTCAATACTCTTGCTAGTATGCCACAAGTAGCATATTATGTCTTTGGATGCATTTTGCGACGAAATCCGCGCCCAAGCCGCTCGTATGGATGGGCGATTCCTTACAAGCGGTCCAACGCTTCCCGGCGGCAGTGAAGGACGAGATCGGCTTTGCCCTATTTCAGGCGCAGACCGGCGACAAGCATGTATCGGCAAAGCCACTAAAAGGCATCGGTCCCGGCATTCTGGAGGTCGTCTCTGACCATCGTGGCGATACATTCCGGGCGGTGTATACCGTTCGATTGGCAGGCAAAGTCTACGTACTTCATGCTTTCCAAAAGAAGTCGAAGAGTGGAATTGCGACACCAAAATCTGAGATCGAACTGGTCAAACAGCGGCTCAAGCGTGCAATCGAATTGCACGAGGCACAGGAGAAATAACTATGGCAAAACGCGATTACATCGAAAGCAGCGGCAACGTCTTTGCCGACCTCGGACACCCCCAGGCGGACGAGATGATGGCTAAGGCCGAACTGGCACAGAAGATCGCCAGGGTTCTGAGTGAACGGAGATTGACTCAGGTGCAGGCTGCCGCAATCCTGGAAGTGGACCAGCCTAAGGTTTCTGCGCTTACACGTGGCCGCCTGTCTGGATTTTCAATTGAGCGGTTGCTGCGCTTCCTGCTGCTCCTGGGAAGCGATGTGTCCATTACCATCAACTCCCGTCCACGCATTCGCGCTAAAGCGCGTGTACGGGCCGGACAGAAGGGTTCAGGGCTTTCCTATAAGGGAAGATTGACTGTAGACGAAAACGTAGCGGTCAAAGCCTCCAAGAGCCTCAAAAAACCATAGCTCTCAAGAATGGAGTCGCAACGTATTCATTATCAATCACTTGCAGGCATCAAAATTCAACAAGTTTCAAAAAGCGATGGAAACTGCTTCGGGAGCAGGGGGTCGGAGGTTCGAATCCTCTCTCCCCGACCATTCCAAATCCTTCAGAATCTTAAAGATGCAGCTGCTCGGGATAGAGCACCGTCCTATGGCCGTTATGGCAAGACGACAAATTGGGTTGAATTTTCAGTCTGTCGAATCCCATGCGTCTTACTGCGCAGATATTGTTTAGTCTGCAAATGGTTTCGAGTGTATCTGCCACCGGGGCCTTCGCCAACAAATCTTCCTAGCCGTGCGATCCGTACTCTCAAGCAGCTATTGCACTGTGTCACATCCTCGTCAATGCAGGCTTTGCCGGGATAGATCTGATACATCTTCCGGTATGGCGCAGGAGTGAGAACCGGCATGAAGACATTTGCGCCGCTCTCCAGCCCATGTTCGCGGCCATCCACGGTATTGATGGTAGCCAGCGCGGTGGTGCTGGGCAGGTTTGCCTCTGGGCAGACCAGGCGGGTCAAGGCTACTGCCTTCAGCACCATCCCTTCGCTGCTGGGTACTTGATTCTTGCCGGCGTCCGGAGTTTCCCCTGCACCCAGGGGCGTATTGGGATGCGCAAGAAAAGGGCCAATACCAATCATGTCCAGATCGAGCGTTTCGAACAATTCAATATCGCGCGCAAGCATCTCATAGGTTTGTCCGGGAATGCCTATCATTACCCCGCTGCCGATTTCGTAGCCAAGTTCCCGCATCTCGCGCAGCAGCCCTACGCGGTCACTGATGGTTGTACCGCGCCGCGGATGAATCGCAGCGTACAGCTTGGGGTCAGAGGTCTCGAAGCGCAGTAGATAGCGGTTCGCACCGGCATCACGCCACAGGTGCAACTCGTCAGAAAGCCGCTCGCCCAAGCTAAGCGTGATAGCCAATGGCGTCTCCGCCTTAATGGTGCGTATTATCTCAGCGAGCCATGCGGCCTCTATGCCAAAGTCTTCGCCTGCCTGAATCACAATCGAGCCGAAACCCAGCAGGACGGCAGTATGTGCACACTGCAGGATTTCATCGCGCGTCATGCGGTAGCGCGGTATGGAGCGTTCAGAGCGAAGTCCACAGTAGTGGCATTGGCGTACGCAGTAGCTGGAGATTTCAATCAATCCACGCAGGTGGATAGCGTCTCCGACGTGGGTGCGGCGAACCTCGTCTGCTTGAGCAAAAAGCTGTCCCAGTGCTGTGGGCCTGGTTTCATGCAGCCAGCCGACAATTTCCTTGTGCGTCAATCGCGGCATTCACTGGCTCCGTTTATACAAATATGTCGCGCTTGCCGGAGCGCACTGCCTGGACCATGGGGATGGCAATGCTCTTCTGTTTCTCGTCCATTTGCTCGATCTGGTACAGCATGTGCTGTTTGCCGGCGATCCTGGTGGCAGGGCTGGCATAGTCCTCAAGGTATTCAGTGAAGGTGGAGAGCGCATTTGGCTCACAGTGATACTTGATTGCTCCGGGTTTCGCGACATCCATAAAGTCCACACCGGTGCGGCCGGTGCGATAGCAGGCGGTGCAGAAGGATGGTGTAAAGCCCATCTCTGCAATCTCTCGCACGACTACGTCCAGTGGACGTGTATCGCCCACGGCAAATTGGCTGCTCTGGAAATCGCCTTGTGCAAGCTCATAGCCGCCGGGATCAGTACGGCTGCCCGCAGAGGTCTGCGATATGCCGATCTGGAAACTCTTGTGCCGTACCTCTGCAGACTCGCGCGTGGACATTATCATGCCGGTGTAGGGAACGGTAAGGCGCAGAATGGCAATCAGCTTCAGGAAGTCTGCGTCGCTCACCTTCCACGGTGTGGTTGCAGTAAAGTCCGTTCCGGCAGCCGGTTCCAGACGAGGAACGCTGATGGTATGCGGCCCGCAGCCAAAACGTTCTTCCAGATGGTGAATATGCTGTAGCATCGCCAGCAATTCAAAGCGCCAATCGTAGAGTCCAAAAAGCGGTCCGATGCCAACGTCGTCGATGCCCGCTTCCATCGCACGATCCATCACCGTAGCGCGCCAGTCGTAATCAGATTTTCTGCCGCGGGTATGCACGCTTGCATAGGTCGCACGGTGATAGGTCTCCTGAAAACACTGGTACGTGCCAATGCCGGTCGCCTTCAATGCACGGAAATCTTCTACCGGTAAAGGGGCAATATTGACATTGACACGGCGAATCTCCCCATTGCCGCTGTGTGTGGCATAGATGGTTTCAATAGCTTTGTAGACGTAATCCAGGCTGTTTGCGTCCGGATATGCTTCACCGGCAACCATCAGGATGCGCTTGTGTCCCTGCTCAATAATGACTCTGGTTTCAGCGGCAATCTGTTCCTGTGACAGCGTAATTCGATTCAGGTCGTGATTGCTGGTGCGGTAGGCACAATAGCTACACTCGTTGGTGCAGCGGTTGCTGATATAGAGTGGAGCAAACATCACCAGACGAGAGCCATAGATCTCTTCTTTCACCGCGCGCGCAGCAGCGAAGAGTTCGTCTGTCAATTCCGGATCTTCAAGAGCAATCAGTGTCGCGGTCTCATCGAAGCTCAAATCCTGCATCGTTTTTGCTTTGTCAAAGATGGCTCGCACACGCGCAGGTTCGGGTTGCGTTGTTCTGCTGAGACAATCGAAGATTTTCTGTTCGCGGATGTAGGTTGCTTCTTCGGCGACTGCTGTCATCGGGACTCCTCAGCACGGTAGACGGTGCTTCGCCGCCTGCCATTGCGGAAGGCCAGTCGCAGCGATTTGCTGCGGCTGCAAGCGCGCTCCAGTATCCAAACGGCGCTGTTACCAGACTAGTCGGCATATGCGGCTCGGGCTGTGACGGGCGTCACGGCGAGGTTGGATGCCTTTAGAAGCGATCCCAATGCAGCACGTCGGACAAACTCCGCTTTGCAATCTCGGGCCTTTCTGCCGGATAACCTGCGGCAACGATGCTGATGAGTTTGTGTGTCTCTGCAGCCCCAAAGGCTTTTGCAACCACGGGAGCATAGGCCTGTTGCGCTCCGGCCACCCAGCAGGCGCCCAGGCCGTGTGCCTCTGCGGCCAGTAGAAGATTTTCTGTGGCGGCGCAGCAGTCTTCCACTGCGCATGTGGTCTCGCGCGCCAGCACAAGTACGCAAAACGCAGCGTTTGCGATGAATTCAGCATGCCCCAGGAGTTGCGGAATAAGGTGAAGATCTTCTCTGGTGGTAATGACTACGAACTCCCATGGCTGATCGTTCATTGCTGTCGGTGCCAGGCGTGCACAATCGACAATCTCTTCAATGATGTGCCGCTCCACCGGTTGCGAAGTATAGGTGCGAATGCTGCGGCGAGTCTTCATGGTTTCAAGAACGTTTTTCATCGTGATCCTCTGGCGTAGGGAATCAATGGCTCGCGCTATTGTGCTGGCGAGATTCCCATATACCTCAATACGAGATGCTATGCCACGTTACTGCCCCTATTTTAGGCTGCGACGGCTACGTGCAGGCATGACGCTGGTCACGGCAGGGAGGCCACTCCTCGTTTACTCTATAGCAGCGAAGGAACGCTGCTATAGCGCGGAGAGGGGATCACGATGAGCCAGCCGGAGCGGATCGAGGAAGATTCACTCGGCCAGCGTACGCTGCCCATGGATGCCCGGTATGGCATTCACACCGTGCGGGCGCAGGAGAACTTTCCCGTTGCCCGGCAACCGGTACATCCAGCGCTTTCGCGGGCTTACGGAGATGTGAAGCTGGCTTGTGCGTTGACCAACCGCACGCTCGGCGTGTGGGCAAGCGATGCTGCCAAAGCCGATGCCATTGAGCAGGCCTGCCGCGAATTGAGCGAGGGCCAGCTAACCGGTGAGATCATCGCGGACGCTTTGCAGGGCGGCGCGGGAACCAGCACTAATATGAATGTCAACGAAGTGCTGGCCAACCGTGCTCTGGAATTGCTCGGCCTCCAGCATGGCGAATACAGTCGCATCTCGCCGTTTAGCGATCTCAATCTGCATCAATCAACCAACGATACCTATCCCACTGCATTGAAGCTGGCTGCGATTCGTCACCTGCACATTCTGGAGCAGCGTGTGGTGGCGTTACAGGAGTCGTTTCAGCGCGCCGAGAAGCGGTTTGCGCATGTGGTTAAGGTCGGAAGAACGCAGTATCAAGATGCCGTACTTACCACTCTGGGCCGTGAAATGAGCTCCTATGCAGAGGCCATCCATCGCGACCGCTGGCGTATCTACAAGTGTGAGGAGCGGCTGCGCGTGGTAAATCTTGGAGGCACGGCAATCGGCACCGGTCTGGCCGCCCCGCGCGAGTTTATCTTCGGCGTGGTCGAGCAACTACGAACACTGACGGGCATCGGCTTCGCACGTGCCGACAACCTGGTGGAAGCCACACAGAACGCAGATGTTTTTGTTGAAGTCTCCGGTATTTTGAAGGTGCATGCCGTTTCACTTATCAAGATTTCGACTGACCTGCGCCTGCTCTCGTCCGGTCCTGATGCTGGTTTCGGTGAGATTCGCTTGCCGGCGCGCCAGGCTGGCTCGTCCATCATGCCCGGCAAGGTTAACCCGGTGATTTCCGAGGCCGCGACGCAGGCGGCAATGTTGGCGATGGGCAACGATAGCGTAATTGGCATGGCCTGCGCCGCGGGCAGCCTGGAGCTTAATGCGTTTCTGCCGCTGATCGCACACTGCCTGCTGGAAAACCTCGACATTCTGGCGCGGGCAGATGATCTACTGTGCCGCTACTGTGTGAATGGTATTGAGGCGGACGAGGCGAGGTGCCGTTTGCACGTAGAGAATTCGACCGCCGCGGCTACTGCCCTAGTGCCGGTGCTTGGGTACGAGCGCACAGCGGATGCAATGCGTAGAGCGCGCGAGCAGGGTATGACCTTGCGAGAAATGGTAACCAAACTAAATTGGATGAGCATGGCGGAGTTTGATCAGGCAATCAGTCCGGAAGCAGTCTGCCGGTTGGGTTCGCCACGGGAACAGACGAAGTGAGCACAACACCCAAAGGACTGCGTCTGCACATCGGCTTCTTCGGCCGCCGCAATGTGGGCAAATCGAGCCTGCTGAACGCCATTACCGCCCAGCAGGTGTCCATCGTCTCATCCATTGCCGGTACCACGACTGACCCAGTAGAAAAGGTTATGGAACTGCTGCCACTGGGGCCGGTTCTGTTCATCGATACTGCAGGAATTGATGAATCGGATGGTCTGGGCGCGCTGCGCGTGGAGAAGACGCGGCTGGCGCTGGAGCGCACTGAAATTGCGGTGTTGGTAGCCGAACCGGGTGTGTGGGGTGCGTTTGAAGAGGGCTTGCTGCGGGACTTCAACATGCGGCAGACGCCCTCCATTGTGGTCTTCAATAAGACGGAAAGAACCGCGCCGGAAATGGCGTTAGTAGCGCGGTTGCGTGGGGCTGGATTGCGCGTCGTATTGGCGTCCGCGGTGACAGGCGCGGGGCTTGCGGAGCTGCGCGAGGCGTTGCTCGATCTGGCGCCGTCGGACTTTATTGAATCGCCCGCGATTGCAGGCGATCTGGTCGGCCCCGGCGAGCTTGCCGTGCTGGTAGTCCCGATCGACAAGGAAGCACCCAGGGGCCGGCTGATCCTGCCGCAAGTGCAAACCATCCGCGACCTGCTGGATAGCGATGCCCTGTGCATGGTGGTGAAGGAACGCGAACTGCGCACCGCGCTGGACCGGCTGAAGACTCCGCCGAAGCTCGTCATCACCGATTCTCAGGCGTTCCTCAAAGTGGCGGCAGACACCCCTGCCGAGGTGCCGCTCACCAGCTTCTCGATTCTGATGGCGCGCTTCAAGGGTGATCTGGCGGCACAGGTGGAAGGCACACTCGCTATCGAGACACTACGTTCCGGCGACCGCGTGCTGATCGCCGAGGCCTGTACGCACCACCCCATCGGCGAAGACATTGGCCGGGTCAAGATTCCCCGCTGGCTGACGCAATATACCGGTGTGAAGCTGGACTTTGTGACGATGCAGGGCCGCGACTTTCCCGCGGAGCTGGCGGGCTACAAGCTGGTAATCCATTGCGGCGCCTGCATGTGGAACCGCCGCCAGATGCTCAGCCGCATCCTGCAGTGCCGGCAGGCGAACGTCCCTATCACCAATTATGGGCTGACCATCGCTTACAGCCTGGGCATCTTTGCCCGTGCGCTGGAGCCATTTCCCGGCGCGCTGGCCCGCTACCGGTCGCTTGCCAGAACCACCACGCGCTGACCGGGAATCGGCCCGCTGCATGCAAGAGTTCCGCGCAGCGATAGCGAAACACCCCAATAAATAAAGGCTATTTTGATTGAGGCGAGGCTCCTGCCAGGCCGCTGGAAGGTGTTTGGAATTTTTTGCAGTGTAGTGACCGCTATCACTGAATTACAAAAAAGAGCCGCCTAGAATCGCCATATGATTATCGATATAAATTTATCGATTAGATTGCCTGCCAGAGAAATGGTACTGCGATCCAGTCCATAGGTGAGCCTGAGACGGCTCCCTCCGTACCGCTATTTCAACCAGCCGCCTGCACTTCAGCAGCTTCCGATGGCAGGCAACATAAGAACGAAGAGGAGAATATGACCAATTTCGAGGCGTTTCTTACCGCAAACCAGCAACCGCAGAGCCCGGTGACCAATACGGAAGAGTTGGAGACCCTGATTGCCCGGGTAAAGGCAGCACAACAGAAGTTTGCCAGCTTCACGCAGGAGCAGGTGGACCACATCTTCCGCAATGCTGCATTGGCCGCTGCAGATGCGCGCATTCCGCTGGCTGAGCTGGCGGTGGAAGAGACCGGCATGGGCGTGGTGGAAGACAAGGTGATCAAAAACCACTTCGCATCGGAATACATCTACAACAAGTACAAGGACGAGAAGACCTGCGGCATTCTGAGCGAAGACGATGAGGCCGGAACTATCACTATCGCCGAGCCGGTGGGCCTGATTTGCGGCATCATTCCTACAACAAACCCCACATCAACGGCCATCTTCAAGACACTCATCAGCCTGAAGACACGCAATGGCATCATCATCAGTCCGCATCCACGCGCGCGGAAGAGCACATGCATTGCGGCGCGCCTGGTACTGAAGGCCGCGGTTGCGGCGGGCGCACCGGCAGACATCATTGGCTGCATCGACGAGCCGACGGTCGAGCTTTCCAACCAGTTGATGCGCCACCCGGCCGTGAAGCTGATTCTGGCAACGGGTGGTCCGGGCATGGTGCATGCCGCGTACTCCTCGGGCACGCCGGCCATCGGCGTCGGCGCGGGCAATACGCCTGTAGTGATTGACGAAACGGCGGACCAGACGCGTGCTGTCGCTTCGATCCTGATGTCGAAGACCTTTGATAACGGTGTGATCTGCGCCTCCGAGCAGGCCGTGATCGCGGTGGATTCTATCTACGATTCGATCCGTGATCGTTTTTCACGCCATGGTGGCTACATCCTGAATAAGCAGGAAGCGGAAGCTGTGCGCGCCATCATCTTGGTGAAGGGCGCGGTGAATGCGAAGATCGTGGGGCAGGCTGCTCCGAAGATCGCAGAACTGGCTGGCATTACAGTTCCTGCAACGACGAAGGTCCTGATCGGCGAGGTGACCGATGCGACCGATGCCGAGCCATTCGCGCATGAGAAGCTCTCAACCATCCTCGGCTTGTATCGCGGCAAGGACTTCAAGGACGCGGTGGAGATCGCGGCCAAACTGGTAGCTCTGGGCGGCATTGGGCACACCTCGGTGCTCTACACCGATCAGGACCAGCAGAAGGAGCGCGTGAACTACTTTGGCGAGCACATGAAGACCGCGCGCATCCTCATCAACACGCCTTCGTCGCATGGCGGCATCGGCGATCTTTATAACTTCAGCCTGTCTCCGAGCCTGACGCTGGGCTGCGGAAGTTGGGGAGGGAATTCCGTGTCAGAGAACGTTGGTCCAAAGCATCTGCTCAACAAGAAAATCGTTGCCAAGCGTGCCGAGAACATGTTGTGGCACAAACTGCCCGGCTCTATCTACTTCCGCCGCGGCTGCGTTGCTGAGGCGCTGAAGGAATTTGCAGGCAAGAAGCGCGCCCTGATCGTGACTGATGACTTCCTGTTCCGCAACGGATATGCCGACGATCTGATCGCTGTGCTGAAGAAGCAGGGTATGGAGGTAGACGTCTTCTCGCAGGTAAAGGCGGACCCGAATCTGACCACGGTACGCAAGTGCGTGGAGGTGGCCAATGCCTTTCAGCCCGATGTAATTGTCGCGCTGGGCGGTGGTTCGCCGATGGATGCCGCCAAGATTGCCTGGGTGATGTACGAGCATCCTGAAGTGGACTTCGAGGACCTTGCACTGCGCTTCATGGACATCCGCAAGCGCATCTACAAGTTCCCCAAGATGGGCATCAAGGCCAAGATGATCGCGATTCCCACCACGTCCGGCACCGGTTCTGAAGTGACGCCATTCGCGGTCGTCACGGACGATGCAACCGGCAAGAAGTATCCCATTGCGGACTATGAGCTGACGCCGAACGTGGCCATCATCGATCCGAATCTGGTGATGAACCTGCCCAAGCCGCTGACCGCATTTGGCGGCATCGACGCGGTGGTACATGCGCTGGAAGCGTATGTGTCGATCATGGCGAACGAGTTTACAGACGGCCAGGCGCTACAGGCGCTGAAGTTGTTGAAGGAGTATTTGCCCTCGGCATATACGAATGGATACAAGGATCCTAAGGCACGTGAGAAAGTGCACTACGGTGCAACATTAGCCGGCATTGCCTTCGCTAACGCCTTTCTGGGCGCTTGCCACTCGATGGGACATAAGCTGGGTGCCGCATTCCATCTGCCACACGGCCTGTCGAATGCGTTACTCATCAGCAATGTAATTCGCTACAACGCCAACGATAACCCGACCAAGCAGGCGGCCTTCTCGCAGTATGATCGGCCAAAAGCCAAGTGCCGTTATGCCGAAGTAGCCGACTATCTCAGCCTGGGTGGAGTAACCAAGGATGAGAAGGTGGCTAACCTGATCGGTTGGGTAGAAAGCTTGAAGACGGTATTGGAGATTCCGTCATCGATTCGAGGGGCCGGCGTCAAAGAAGACGAATTCATGGCCAAGCTCGACGCGGTGGCTGTGGATGCCTTCGATGATCAGTGCACAGGCGCCAATCCGCGCTATCCGTTGATAGCCGAGTTCCGCGCCATCCTGCTGGATAGCTTCCACGGCAAACCGTTCGTGGAGCTGACCGAGCGCACGGAGAACGCTTCCGTGGCACCAGAAGCGAAGACCAAAGTCGCAAAGGTCGACGCGAAGGTGCATATGAAGGTCGTTCAGACGGTGAAGGCCCGCTAGCATTTCATCATGTGGGAAGCAGGTTCAAAATCGCCTGCTTCCCGCGATGAAATGAATTGAAATGGAGATAGCCCTTCCCCGAGGACGTTGTGGAAACGTATGGGGAGAGTTGTGTCTCTCTCCGGAGCTTTGCAGGCATATTGCGTAAGACTTCAATGAAAGGGAACGGTGAGAGTATCTTTTGAAACCCTGGTGTGGCTGGGCATGTTGCCGCTCATCGCTGGCGTACTGTTGCAGTTTCTCGTGGCGAAAGTTATATCCTCTCGCGCCAAAGGGATGCTGGCCCTAGCATGCTGCCTGCCGAGTTTGCTGGCGGTGCTGGCCACACTGTCGCGGGTCTTACGCCATGGCCCGATTGATTTCAGCGCAATGCAGTGGGATGGCCCACTCGCGCTGGTCTTTCATGTAGATGCACTGAGCCTGATGTTTGCGTTGATGGGCACAGGACTGGGCGCTGCCGTGCTGCTCTACTCTATCGATTACATGGCCGATGAACGCTCGGCGACGCGCTTCTATGCCTTCATGCTCACCTTTATCTGCGGCATGGTGGGGCTTGTGTATAGCGCCAATCTTTTTTTCCTTTATCTGTGCTGGGAAGCGATGGGATTGTGTTCCTTTAGCCTGGTGGGCTTCTGGTACGAAAAGAAGGAAGCGGTAGCGGGCGCGCGTAAAGTGCTGTTGATGACGCATCTTGCCGGTTATGGCTTGCTCGCCGCAATTCTGATCATCTATGCACGCACAGGCAGCGCGCTCTGGACTGATCCCGCGATAGCCCAGGCCTTTTCCGGTGGCGTCTTTGCGTTGATGTTGGTAGCACTCGTTGCGAAGTCTGTTCAGTTTCCTCTGCACACCTGGATTCCTGAAGCGATGAACGCACCTACGCCTGTGAGTGCGCTGCTGCATGCGGCATGCTATGTGAAAGCTGGGGTATATCTGGCCGCGCGTATGCACTGCTTCAATCAATGGCCGTGCGCGTGGGGCTCGGTCATGATGTGGATTGGTACGGTCACCATGGTTGTGGGCGTGGGCTATGCGATGGTGCAGCACGATCTGAAGCGCATGCTAGCCTTTCATACCGTCAGTCAGATCGGCTACATCATTACCGGGCTTGGACTGGGTACACCATTGGGTGTTGCGGCCGCGCTGCTGCATTGCCTGAATCACAGCTTGTTCAAGGGTGGCCTGTTTCTGGCAGCGGGCTCTGTGCAGCATGCGACAGGAACTCGCGATATGGATCAGCTAGGAGGCCTGGCTCGTTATATGCCACGCACCTTCTCAGTGTGGCTGATCAGTGTGGGCAGCATGATGGGCATACCGTTCTTGAGTGGCTTTGCGAGTAAATGGCTGCTTTATACTGCGGCGTTGCAATCCGGGCAAGTTGTACCTGCGCTGGCCGCATGGATCGTCAGTGTGGGCACGGTCTTTTCTTGCGTCAAGGCAACGAGCTCTGTTTTCCTCGGGCAAACCACTAAACGCTCGGGAAGTGTGCATGAAGCACCGCCTACCATGGTATGGGCCCTTGCGTTCTTTGGGTTAGGAAGCTTGGTGCTTGGGTTCGCTCCGCAACTTGCTGTGAACTACATCATCAATCCCATTCTGCCGGTGCTTGGGCTGGCAACGGTGCAGGTTTCGTGGTTCGGGCTCACGCCGAATGCTGGTTCCTGGTGGACGATGGGTGGCCTGGCACTGGGTATTGTTTCCGCTGGTGTGGGCGCATTGGTCTATGCCATGGCCGGCATGTCGCGTACGCGCGCGCTGGCGGTGGAAGGCGGCGCCGTACTCGTGGGCGGGACATTCGGCGGCCGCGGTTCAGGTGCCTTCACTGGTGGCGAATCCATCTCCGGACCTGGGCGCCTACCAGCTACAGAGTTTTCTTCCGTCCTCAAGAAGCATTGGAGTGGGTTCTACCGCAACACCGATGTGGACCGCTTTTATCTGAGTGTCTGGACTGGTTTGCAGGTGATCTCTGCCTTGTGTGCCCGCATGATGAATTGGGTGGAACGGTTTGCAGTGCAGTGGGTTGTGGCGCTGTTCCTTGCGCTGGTTTGTGCATTGCGCTGGACAGTTCCGGCTGCAGCGCAAATAGCTGACGGGCATGGTGTTGAGCAGATTCCTGCATTGCTTGGTTGTGGCTGTACTGTAGCGCTTGCGGCGATACTCCTTGTTGCCATGGCTCAGAAAACATGGCGCTCGCTGGTTCCACTCATGCTGCTTAGTGGGGCTGCGTCAGTCGCCGCTTTGTGGATGACGCGTCCATTTCCGCGGCTGTTGCTGCTGGAAATCTCTACAGTACTGGCACTTGCACTGGTGTGGCATGTGGGCACACGACGCGCTGCGTGGCTCTACTCAGTCGTGGTGGCGCTCTCTGCGGTCAGCCTGATCATTGGCCAGATCGCTTTGCAGCACGGCAGTGATGGATGGGCGCGCTCTCTGGTGCTGACCGGATTTCTGCTCAAGCTGGCCATTGTTCCGCTGCTGGTGTGGTTGCCCGCGGTGGCGGAGGCGGTGCCTGCATTGGCAATGGGTCTGATTGTTGCAGTGGTCGATATCGCGGCGTTTGGCGAACTTTATCTCACTGCTGCCTCGCATCCCGGTTTACTCGCTCCGCGCGGCATCTGGATCACCGCTGCGATTGCTTCTTCGCTGCTGGCTTCGTTGCTGATGCTGACGGAACGGAACCTGAAGCGTCTACTTGCGCTTTCAACGGTCGAAGATATGGGCTTTCTTCTACTGGGGGTTGTATCGGCCAGTGAACTGGGCTTACGTGGCGCGCTTTTTGCCGGGATGGTGCATGCGCTGGCTAAGGCGCTACTGTTCATATCACTGAGTGCGCCGGAAGCGGATGGTGCGCTTACTCCGGATGCACGCGGCCTGGCTTCACTGTATCCATACAGCGCCGCCGCATTTCTGGCGGGCATGCTGGCGATGCTAGGCATTCCTCCGCTACTGGGATTTGCCGGACGCTGGCGGTTGTATCAGACCGCCTCAGCTATGAATCATTGGCTGCTCGCAGGCTTCATTCTTTCGTCCATGTTCTCGCTGATCGCCTATGTTCTTTGCCTGACGCGTTGCTGGTGGGGGCCGCGTGAAGAGGGCCGTGCTGCAACCATGTCTGAATCATGGCCGCTGCGGTTTGCGATGGTGGGATTGACGGCTCTTTTGCTGGTGGGTGGCCTATGGCCCGATGCGCTGCTCGCCCTCACACGGAGGTTGCAATGAATCTTATGAAACGGTTGATGCATAGATGCCGCCGCAAGAGTCCGTGGCTGTTCCATCTGAATACCGGCAGCTGCAATGGCTGCGATATTGAATTCATCACCTGTCTCTCGCCGCGATACGACGTGGAGCAGCTTGGCATTCATCTGGAAGGAAGCCCGCGACATGCAGACATTATCTGCATCACGGGGCCGGTTACGCGCAATACTCTGGAGGCGGTGAAAGCCACCTACGCACAGGTGTGCGAACCCAAGGCTGTTGTGGCGCTGGGATCGTGCCCAGCATCGTGCAACGTCTTTGCAGGGAGCCCGGTGATCGAAGGACCGCTGGCGAAACACATCCCGGTTGATGTCTATGTGCCTGGTTGCCCGCCGCATCCTGATGCCATCATTGAAGGCATTGCGCGCGCGGCTCAAATTCTTGCCAATCGCGGTGTCGCGGCCAGGGAGAAGGAGGCGCAGTCCAAATGAGCGGCCTCATCCATTTACTGCTGTTTCCCGGTATCCTGTTCGCGATTCCTGCCGGATGGTTCTACGTCTGGGGAGAGCACAAGGCAGCCGCGGTGATGCAGAGCCGCATCGGACCGCCGCCGCTGCAGCCCTTCTATGACTTTGTTAAGCTTACGGGCAAGCGCACGCCTCCGCGGCACGGCATTGATGCCGATCTGTTGCGGCTGTGGCCCGCGCTTTCCGTACTCTCCATGATTGGCGCACTGGCGCTGTTGCCGGTGTTTCCCCGCGGAGGCGGCTTTGCCGGTGACGTAGTGCTGCTGGTGGCGCTGCTGGAGATGCCGTCCATCTGCTTCATTCTCGCCGGCTTTACCACCGGCTCTATGTTTGGAGAGATAGGCGCCATCCGTGAGGCGGTGCTCAGCGTTGCGAACAACCTGGTGTTCCTGCTCTCCATCGTCACTATCGCGGTCACGGGGAAGACTTTCCGCCTCTCAGAGTTTGCAGGATTCTCGTCGAATCCTGGGCACTGGATCGGCGTCTTTGGCATCCTGCTGTGCATTCCCGCCAAGCTACGGCTCAATCCTTTCTCCGCGCCCAGCGCTGAGCAGGAGATCTACTCAGGCCCGCTTACGGAGTACGCAGGAGCGCCGCTGGGGCTGTGGAAACTGGCGCATGGTTTGGAATGGGTGGCACTGACGGGGTTCGTCTCCATACTCACTATTCCTACCGCGGGTCCGTGGTGGTTTCATGTGGCGGCCTTCCTGGTGTTGTCGTTCGCACAGGTGCTATTACTCTCCACCATCTCCGCGGCCACGGCGCGCTATACATTGCAGAGCGCGATCCAGTTTTACTGGCGGTGGGCGGCGATTCTCGCCGTGCTGGCCGCTGCATCGGCTGTATATATGAGGCTTCGGGGATGAATATATTTCGCCTGATCATCGATAATCTTCGCCGTGGCAGAGTTTCCTTTCGCCTGCCGCACCAGCATGAATGCACCAGCGGCCAGTATCGCGGGCTGATTCACAACGACGCGGAACGCTGCATTGGCTGCGGCATGTGTGCATACATCTGCCCATCTAATGCGATCGAAGTGAAGCGCAGCGGAGACACCTATAGCTGGAGCTACGATCCCGGCAAATGCGCCTTCTGTGGCAACTGTATCGAACGCTGCAAACCGAATACGCTCACCATGGAGTCAAAGCTGCCTCCGCTCTACGACACGGAAGGCGGACTGAAGCAGGTACTTAATATGGTGCGCAAGCGCCCGGTTCGACCTGCTGCTACGCCGGCGGTGAAAGCTCCCGTCGCGGCCGGTGAGACACCATTTGCGGAGAAGACAAACTCTGCCGCACAAGAGACGGTTACCACCCCATAAAGGAAAGGCTGTTATGACAACACTGGCAGAAGAATTCAAAACGCGGCTCCAGCATCTCGGGCTCGGTGAAGAGTGGGAATGGAAGAACGGCTCCTGGTGGAAGACGCTGGCAGATGTAGACGTTCGGGCCGTCACAGCACTGATGCTGGCGCTCGGCGCACGCTTTGTGGCTATCACCGCTACTGAGAAGCCCAACAAGGAAATCCGACTTGACTACCAATGGGATCTCGAGGGTCATCTGCTCAGCTTCATCTCTACCACCAGTGCGCGGAATATTGCGACCATCGCTGACCTCTCTCCTGCAGCGGACTGGGTGGAGCGCGAAACTCATGAATACTTCCTTGTCGAATTTACTGGGCGCGAACACACTCGTCCCCTGATGACGCGCGCTGGCGACCCACTCGGTATCAATCTGCAGAAGGAGGTAGCGCAATGAGCTATCGTATTCCCATTGGCCCGTACCATCCCGCACTCGAAGAGCCGTACAAGCTTGAGCTGATCTGCGACGGCGAGACGGTGCGCGATGCCGTGATGCATGTAGGTTTCAACTTTCGCGGTATTGAATATCTGGCCGAGCGCCGCAACTATCTGCAAGGCATCACGCTGGTAGAACGCGTTTGCGGCATATGCTCTAATGTGCACTCGCTCTCCTTCTGCCACGCCGTCGAGCAGCTTATGGAAACACCGCCCCCGGATCGCGCGCTGTACATTCGTGTGATCCTGGCCGAGTTGGAGCGGCTGCATTCGCACTTCTTGTGGGCCGGCGTAGCCTCCAAGTTGATAGGCTTCAAAACGCTTTTCATGGCATGCTTCATGCTGCGCGAGAAGGTGATGGATGCGCTTTCGGCCATCTCAGGCAATCGCGTCAACTATGGTATGAACCGCATTGGCGGTGTCAACCGCGATATCGCTGAGCCGCAGGCGGTACTCAATATTCTGGACGAGATGGAGCGGGAAATTACGCACACGGTGCTGCCGATTTTCCTTGAAGATCGTACGGTCGCATCACGTTGCAAAGGTGTTGGTGTTCTAACGAAAGAGCAGGCAATTGCTATGGGTGCGGTAGGACCGCTGGCACGAGCCTCCGGTGTGGCACAGGACATTCGCAAGTCCGCTCCGTATGCAGTCTATGACCGGTTCGAATTCGGGGTGCCGGTGGAGACTGCGGGCGATGTGCAGGCGCGGCTGGTGGTGCATGCGTTGGAGATGGTGGAGAGCTGCCGCATCCTCCGTCAAGCGTTGCAGACCCTGCCGAGAGGTCCTATCCACGCCACCGTGCCGCCTTCCGCGAAGTTCAAGGTGCCGGCCGGGACTGCGGTCAGCCGGGTGGAAGCTCCGCGTGGCGAAGTGCTCTACCAGATCACGTCCAATGGGACGGATATTCCGGAGCGCGTCCGGGTGCGCACGCCCACGTTCATGAACATGGCTACGGTCCGCTTTACTGTACTAGGACAGGAACTTGCGGATTCGCCGTTGATTCAGGCATCGTGTGACCCATGTTATTCCTGCACTGACCGCTAAGGTCTGATGGCCGACGGGTCGCACTGGCGTTCGTCCTGCGGAAACCCGGGCAGGCAGAGCAGGGCGTCATTGCGCATTAGAGATATTGAATGATCGCGCGCTTCATGTACTTGCTCTCCAGTACGCTCGCAATACGCTTTACGATGTTGCGGCGGAGATCGAGTTCCACCGGAAAACTGGGATCCTGATGCGCTGCGTTCACGCTGGTGCCCACAGCGAACTTCACGATATCGCTATCCAGCAGCAAGGTCGCCAACCGCACGGCGGCATTGGATGTACTATCTGCCGGTGCGAATCCCTCTTCCAGCAGACGCAGCACTTCACCCAGGGTCAGCGCGCCCTCCGTTACTAGCTCGAAGCCCTCCATACTGGCAGACGGTGGAACCTTCGGATCACGGGACTGGCCCATGTGATTCTGAATAGTGCGGTTCAGTAAGCGGGAGAGAATATTAGCGGTGGTTCCACCGCAGATCACTTTACGTCCAGGCGTAGTCATGGCCATGCGGGAGAGATCCTGGTCGTGGGCGCGGTTGAACGGAGGTCCGGTTAGCACTAGCAGCTGGCGCGGGCTACGGAAATAGACCACGCCGCAGGTAATGTCGTCCTTTGCGGTGAGGGCGTCGATCTTTTCCGCCTGGGCAACCAGGCGGCGAGACAACTCACGCGCCGAAATATAGGGATTGCGTGCAATTTGCTCGCGAACGAAGGCATCGACGTTCTCCAGTCCCCATCCAAGAGGTGTGCGGAAATCGCCGGTGCCCGCTTGTGTAATTCCGTCGGAAAAGAAGATGATGCGGTCTTCGCGTTGTACCTCGAAGGTGGAATAGTTGATGACACGATCCTTCCACCGCTTGGGATGCAGAGCGGTCTTCTCAACGTGCAATTCACCGCTGGGGCGGATCAGGAGAAATGACGGGTTGCCATGCTCGATGATGCGCGTTTCGCCGGTGCTCGCCATATCAACCACGGTGAAGGTGGAGTAGCTGATCTTGCGCACACTGCAGATAGGCAGCGTATCCATGATAATTTCCGCTGAGCGGAGAATATCCATGGCGCTTGCGGTAAATTTCATTGCCATTGTCGCCGTCATGGTGGCGAGTACACTGGCCTTCACGCCGCTGCCTAGTCCGTCAGAAAGAACGGAGACGATGCGGCCTTCAGGCTTTACTGTCTCGGAAAGGAAAACATCTCCTGAGATCAATTGGCCATGCTTGGGGTGCTGGCAGTAATCGACCTCGATAAAGCTTTCGACGGCGCTAACCATTGCCGTCTCCGACATAGTCATCGCCCACTTCTTCCGGGCTGAATGAGCGCACGATAGAGTTGAGAATGACCTCGGAATCCGCGGCATTCTCGCCCAACAAATAAGCGATTTGCTGAACGGTCTTCAAGTTCTTCTCGATCACGTCTTGTGCGCGGCCGATGATCTGTTCCTTCTGGAATGTTGGTTCGGTGATGTCTTGAAAGATGCCGCCAATGACAGAATGTGGCTCGATGGTGAAGATGCTGGTGTTCAGAATGCTGCGCCGATAGCGGATATCGTGACCCACAATGTCTTCGCCGGATTCGAGTACACGGCGAAACAGATTGGAAAATGGGATGACTGCACCGAGCGTGCTGCCCTCAAGGGGCTTCGGCTGTTCTGCGTCTCCTGGGAAGAGGCGAGCGAAATTAGCATTGCACTCGATGATTTTCAGATCTTCGTTCACGATAACGACCGCGGTTGGCATGCGTTGTAGAAGGGCATTGGCCTTCTTCTGGGCTAACTTGCGGGTATAGGTGGCGCACATCATCCGTTCGGCGTTTCCGGTAATCATGGCATGAGCAAAACTGCGGCAAGATTCGTATCCGCAGCCGCCGCAGTTCAGTTCGTCGTCGGTGGAATATTTTCCCACTGTGCGTAACGCTTCCAGTACCTGAAGCTCGCTGTATTCGGGGCGGACAATGGGTGCAGCAGCGTAGTCCTGGGTAATTTCAATTGAGACTTTGCGCGGCAGCTCATCTGCAGGCCGTGCGTAGTGAACGATGTCGTAGCGGCGCCGCGCGATGGCGCTGGTTGGCGCGGCTTTCGGGCCGTTGATGCAGGACCCGGCGCACGCGGTCAGCTCAAAAAACATGTTGTGCTCTGGCTTCCAGGTGGCAATATCCTGCAAAGCTTGTTCAACGTTCGTAAGCCCCGAGAAGGACATGAAGTGCAGGTCGTTTGAGGCGAGGCTGCCGATAAGGCCTGGAGCCATTCCGCCTTCGATGGGGTAGAACGCACCCTCTTGTGCGGATTCTGGCTCAAAGCGGTCGGCAGGAGTTTCGACGGTTTCGTTAAGATGAATGCCTTCCGTGTCCAGCCACCGGCTTAAATCTTCAAACGTAAGCACCACATCCAAAAGTTTAGGATGATCTTCGGCCTCGCGTTTCTTCGCAATACATGGCCCGATGAAAACAATTGCAATGTCGTTGCCGTAGTGCGCACGCAGCATTTTGCAATGCGTTAGCAGGGGAGACAGAACGCTGGAAATATGAGGCTGGCATTCAGGGTGATATTTTGTGACAAAGTCCACGACAACAGGGCATGCGGACGAGATCCATATCTGCTTCGACTCGTTGCGCAGCATCTCTGCAACGCGGGCCGAGACCTGCTGTGCGCCCAGCGCAGTCTCCGATACGGCAGAGAAGCCGAGCCTCCTGAGTGCATGAATCAATTGCGCGACACGTACACCGGGAAATTGTGCCACAAAAGAAGGAGCAAGCGACGCAATCACTTTACGCCCGCCGGTCAGCAGCGCCTGAGCACTGCTGAGATCGTCACGAACCTGCTTCGCGCCGCTGGGGCAGGCCAACACGCAGTTGCCACATAGAATGCAGGCTTCTGTTATCACCTGGGCGTAGGTATCCTGCACACGGATCGCCTTCACCGGACATTCGCGAATGCATTTATGACAGTCCTGACATTCGCGCTTCTCTGTGTAGATGTGCTTAAGCCTGTCCATGGGTTCTCTGGGACGGCTGGGTTAACTGGTCAAGAAGTTCAGCTAGATTGGCCGCGGTGACACAGTGGTGAAGCTCGCCGCCGATTTTTAAATTGGGGCCGTTCTCGCATTGATCCTGGCAGAGGCTTCCGGTCAGGCGAACGGAGATCCTGCGGTCGTAATTCTGAGCATATTCCTTGAGGATGGTCAGGTTTTCAGAGTTTCCTCGTGAGAAGCATGAGCTTCCGAGGCAAACCAGAATTTCAACAGCACCGTTGTTCGATTGCATGGCTGCCTCTTTAATCTATTTGTGGTGGAACGTGGAAGCGAGCGGCCAGTTTGCAGGAAAGAGATGCGAGCGAAGCATAAAGATCTTCATTGTGTACGAAGACATGGCTCGGTACCTTCAACCGCACCGGAGCGAAGTTCCAGATAGCCTGGATGCCTGCCTTTACCATTTCATCCACTACTCCTTGCGCGGCCTCGGCGGGGGTTGTGATGATGCCCAGGCGGATGCCGAGACGCTGCGCGAGATTGCCAAGCTTCTCGATCGGCAGGACTACCTTCTCGTTCACTCGTTTGCCAATTTTGCGCGGGTCTGTATCGAACGCGGCCACAATGCGCAGACCATATTTTGAGAAGCGTTCATGTCCCAGAATTGCTGTGCCGAGGTTTCCCATGCCTACTAGAAACGCTTCGTTAATCTTGTTCCAGCCAAGAAAAGTTTCGATGGTTAGAATGAGTTCGCTGACAGAATAACCAGTCTTTGGCTTGCCAGTTATGCCCGTATATTGCAGATCTTTGCGGACTTGCACCGGAACGCAACTTAGATCAAGGCCGATGCGTGTGCAGGAAACACGGGTAATCCCCTTGGCCGCCAGTTCCAGCAAATAGTAGTGATATTGGGGCAGGCGCCGAAGACTTGCTTGCGGAATGGCGGTCGGATCAGCCCTCCGGGCAGCCGATTCATTCGATAAAGTTATATCGATACTCACTCTGCGAGTGTAAGCGGGTGATGTGAGTGAAACAGTGATGGCGGTCACTGGAGACGACCTACCCCCAGCCAAACTCCATCGGAACATGATTTTGAACAGTCTTTATGTCAAGGGGGATGATTGGCTGACTGTAGACAAAAACATAGCGGTCAAAATCTTCTAGTGTCGCCTGAAGCCATAGCTTTCAAAATGAAAGCCGCAGCACTTTCATTATCAATTACTTGCAAACATAAAAATCCAACAAGTTTTAATAAGTGACTGAAACTGCTTCGGGAGCATTGCACTGTAGCTGCCTCTGACGTGCCTCGCCAAAGTGTGCCATGAACGGCAGAAGCAGGAGGTAGGAAAGTAGACCGAATGCAGCAGCTTGGCTGCATGAGAGATGGAGGAAGGCCCTCCGGGGGCGGGTTGCAGGACCAGCCCTCAAACCACCCGGCGCTGCCTGGGGATGAGATCCCAGGTGGTGAACGGACCGGGAAAAGGCGAGCTCGACTCGTCAGGTGCGGGCCAGGAAGGCGAACGAAAGTGAACCGCGGATGTTCTGTCGAAAGAGACGCAACCGTCATCGAAACCGGGCCGATTTGGCAGCCTGGGATAAGTCCAGCGGGAGCCTGTTTACGGGCTGGACGGTGACCGGCAGATAAGCGGCGCGAGCCTGGCACAGGCTTTCATGCGGAACATGGGAACCTGGCGCTCCGATGCAAAGGGAGTGACCCGAGCGGAGACCCCGTAAGGGTTCGAGTACCGAAGCGGAGCGCAGGGGCGGACCGATTCGTAGTAGTGACGAAGCCCGGTAACGCGGGTGGAGCGAAGGGGTCGGCCCGGCCCGTCTCAGACGTGGATCAACCCGCGAGGGGAGGAGTTCTTGACTGAGGCAAAGCCATACAGTATTTCCAAACACCTTGTGCAGGAAGCGTGGCGGCTGGTGCGAGCCAACCGAGGCGCTGCCGGGGTGGACGGCGAGTCGCTGGCGATGTTCGAGAAGGATCTGAAGGGCAATCTGTATAAGGTCTGGAACCGGATGTCGTCGGGGAGTTACTTTCCTTCTCCGGTGCGGCTAGTGGAGATACCCAAAGGCGATGGTAAGTTCCGTCCCTTGGGGATACCGACGGTCGCAGATCGCGTGGCGCAAACAGTGGCGAAGATGGTTTTGGAGCCGATGGTGGAACCCGTGTTCCATCCCGACTCCTATGGCTATCGCGCAAATAAGTCGGCATTGGACGCTGTAGGCCAGGCGCGCAAGCGTTGCCTGGAGATGGATTGGGTTATCGATCTCGATATTCGGGACTTCTTCGGGAGCCTGGATCACGAGTTGATGATGAAGGCGTTGCGGCACCGTACGGAGGTGCAGTGGATTCATCTTTACGCGGAGCGGTGGCTGCAAGCGCCGCTGCAAAGGGAAGATGGAACACTGGAGGCTCGTGCGAGCGGCACGCCGCAGGGCGGAGTGATCAGTCCGCTGCTGGCTAATCTCTACATGCACTATGCGTTCGACGAATGGATGCGGCGCAACTTTCCGCAGGTTCCGTTCGAGCGCTACGCTGACGATGTTGTGATCCACTGCGCGAGCCAACAGCAAGCCGGGTTCGTGGTGGAGGCGGTACGCCACAGGTTGAAGGACTGCAAACTGGAGTTACATCCGGAGAAGACACGGGTCGTCTATTGCAAGGACGACCGGCGCCGGGGCGGCTACAGCGCGTATAAGTTCGACTTCCTGGGCTACACCTTCCGGCCACGAACGAGCAGGATGCGGGGCCGAAGGCCGTTCGTGGGCTTTCTGCCGGCGATCAGTAACAAGGCGGCCAATCGGATCAGAGAGACAGTTCGAGACTGGCGGCGAAGGGCGTGGGGAACCTCGCTGACGCTGGCCGACGTGGCGGAGCGGCTCAATCCGGCAGTGCGCGGATGGGTAGCCTACTACGGGCGGTTCTACCGCTCGAAGTGTCTGGATATTCTGGGCCACTATCTCACCGAATCCTTGGTGCGATGGGCGATGCGGAAATACAAGCGACTCCGGCGCAAGTGGGGCAAAGCATATTGCTGGCTGGGGGCGGTCGCCTCCCGCAATAGCAATCTGTTCTACCACTGGAGCCTGGGGTTGAGACCAACGGCTGGCCGGTAAGAGCCGTATGAGCCGAGAGGCTCACGTACGGTTCCGTGAGCGGCTTGGGGTGAAATCCCCCAGGCCGACTCGACATATCATTCATTCAGCTACTTCGCCAGCGCTTTTAGATGCGTGGCCGTGCTGTTGCCGAACTTGTTTCCACTCGCAGCGTCCCAGTTCGTTGACCAGAACATCGCGCCGCGTAGCGATGGATACTTTGCCACTGGAACATATGAACCGCAGTTTGTGCCCGCCGTCAGGCAGTCCAGCACAGCGTTTACCATCTCAGGCTCCAGGTAGCCTCTGTCTTTGGGAGTAATCGGAAATCCCACACCCACCCTGGCTGGATCAAGATATTGCAGCATCGCATCGGTCAGCGAAGTCACAAAGTCGATAGTGCCCGCGATATACACCTTGCCGTCTCTGCCACGCTTGGTGCCGGAGTTGTAAAACTGCGTATTCACCATGGTGATGGCGTCGCCAAGATCCACCGCGATCTTCATGTAGTTGTCCAGCCGGGGATTGGCAGGGAGCATGTCGTTGGTCTGGGGAGCCAGAGTGATCATTGGCTTCGTCGATTGTTCGCTCAACTGCCGTAGAGCTGATTCCAGATACTTGTAGTTGTCTGCCGTGATTACATTCTCCAGGTCAATGTCGATGCCGTCGAAGCCGAAACGCTGTATCAACGCCGTGGTGCTGCTGACGAAGTTGGAGACCATCACATCTGATGTCAGCGCAAAGCTGCGATGCTGTCCGCCAATAGACAGCAATACAAAGCGCCCCTGGCGATGCAGCGTCTTGATGTCTTCTGTGAACCGGGCTGTCGAATAGCCACCCGGCACTGCCTTGGCCAGCTGCGGATCGATCTCAAAGCTCACGCCGCCGTCAATAGGCCGGTTCGGGTTAGCAAATGCAATCTCCACCATTGTGTAGTTTGCCGGCACCTGCATTAGCGTCTGCACCGCGGTATCGGGGGAGACGAAGTTCTGCCAGTAGCCGACCAGCACATGCTTAGGCAGTACTGCTTTTTGTGCCTGCTTGTGGTCTTTCGCAAGCAGCTGAATCGTGCAGCCGAAGAGCAGGGCGATCGAAACGAGACGCATGGAAACAGAGATTGACATGAGATGTATGTCCAAATAGTGCAGGATGTGCAACCGGTTGCAGTATATCGTCTGTCTGTCTGCTTCAGCCAGCTCTTTTTGTCTGTTGCGGTAAAGGCACGGAGCTCACCTTCTGAGCGGATCCAGCTATCTTACTGACTTTATACGTATAGCTGTTGGATTCTATTACCTTCGCGGCCACGCTCTGATCGTTCGGATTTTTGCTATGCTGGCGACGATAATTGCGTTGTCAATATTGCTGTATCACATGGTTGAAGAGCCAATGATCCGGCTTGGTTCCCGTTTAGCGAAGAGGATCGAATCCGTACGTACTCCGTCCCTAACCGAAGAAGCGCTCAATATGGAACCTGCTCCGTAGCGTCCTAGCTAAAGATCACCGTCTTATTTGCGTATGACAAGATGCGTCGCTCCAAATGCCAGCGAACAGCGCGCGAGAGCACCAGGCGCTCTAGGTCGCGGCCCTTCTGGATCAGGTCATCCAGTTCGTCGGTATGCGAGATGCGGGTCACATCCTGCTCAATGATCGGCCCGTCATCCAGCACTTCGGTTACATAGTGGCTAGTGGAACCGATCAGCTTTACGCCGCGTGCAAACGCAGCGTGATACGGCTTAGCGCCAACAAATGCCGGCAGGAAGGAATGATGCACATTAATCACGCGCAACGGATACCGGCGGCAGAACTCCGGTGAAAGAATCTGCATGTACCGTGCCAACACAATCAGGTCGATGCCGTGCTCTTCAATCAGCTTTATCTGCTGCGCCTCGGCCTGCTGCTTATTCTGACGATTCACCTCAATCAGGTGAAACGGAATATTGTAGAACCCGGCAAGGGCAGCGGCATCCGGGTGGTTACTGATGACCACCGGAATTTCGCAGCGCAGTTCGCCCGATTGATGGCGCTGCAGCAGGTCCGCAATACAGTGCAAGTACTGTGACACAAAAAGCGCGACCTTCGGCTTGCGCTCAGCATATTCCAGTCGCCAATGCATATTCAGCGATTCCGCCAGCAGCGCGAAATCGCGGCGGAACGCTCCCTCATCGCCTTCCGTTTGCTCAAACGAAAACTCAATCCGCATAAAGAAGAGGCCGAGCTCATTGTCCTGGTGCTGATCGGCATGCAGGATATTGGCATTCTGCGTGAGCAGAAAATTGGCAATCGCAGCGACTAATCCCTTGCGGTCAGGGCAGTCGATTAGAAGAATAGCGGTTTTGGGCATGGGCGTAAGCGCTTTATGTGATTCCTATCCATTGTAGCGATTGTCCGCCCATCCGCAGAATGCCGCCTAAAATAGAGGTATGAGCAATTCACGCTTTGATGCAATTGTGCTGGGTGCAGGCGCGGCGGGCCTGATGTGTGCCATAGAAGCCGGACGCCGCGGCAAGAGCGTGCTGTTGCTCGACCATGCAGACTCCGTTGGGAAAAAGATACTTATCTCCGGCGGCGGCCGCTGCAATTTCACCAACATTCACTGCAAGCCGGAAAACTTTCTCTCCTCCAATCCGCACTTCGCTAAATCCGCGCTGGCTCGTTATACCCCGCGCGATATCCTCGCACTAGTACAGAAGCATGGCATCTCATCACATGAGAAGACATTAGGCCAGCTCTTCTGCGATCGCAGCGCGCGCGACATCATCACCATGCTGGAGCGCGAGTGCGTGGAGGCAGGAGTCCAGATTCAACTCGGCCAGAAGATCACTGGCATACATCACACAGACGGCGCATTCACTGTGCAGACAGAACCGGGAGGCGCCTTCATCTGCACAGCGCTGGTGGTTGCGACCGGCGGGCTATCTATCCCCAAGATGGGCGCAACCGCTTTCGGCTATGAGTTGGCGAAGCAGTTTGGCCATGCCATTGTGCCCACGCGTCCCGGCCTGGTGCCGCTCACACTCACGCCGCCGGATCATGCCAACTTCTGTGATCTCGCCGGTATCTCCATGGAGGTTGTCGCGCGCTGTGCCGATAAGAAAAATCACTTTGGCAAGATCGTTCCCGCCTTTCGTGAAAAACTGCTCATCACCCATCGCGGCTTGAGTGGCCCAGCCGTGCTGCAGATATCGTCTTATTGGAAGCCCGGCACGACGCTCACCTTTGATCTCGCGCCTGGTCGCAACGTGCTCGCGCCCGTCGTGGCCAACATCTCGGAGCGCAGCTTTGCGCTGTTGCGCGAATCGCTCTACTGGCCGCTGCCGCAGCGGTTCGCTGATCGCTGGATGCGACTGCACACGCCAGCCGACTGGAAGAATCCCTCACTTGCCGCGTATGAAGCTCAACTGCACGACTGGCAGATTATCCCGACTGGCACAGAAGGCTATGAGAAGGCAGAGGTTACGGCTGGCGGTGTGGATACCGCCGGTTTGGATTCAACGTCTATGGAGAGCCGCAAGCAGGCCGGTCTGTATTTCATTGGCGAAGTAGTGGATGTGACGGGGCAGCTCGGTGGCTTCAACTTCCAGTGGGCGTGGGCATCAGGCGCCGCGGCTGGTCGTGCACTGTAGACATACATCCCGCGGTGCGGCAGTGCGCTCTTACATCATTGGGAGATAACGATGAGCGATACACTCAATACCAATCCGCAGAATCCGAAATACGCAGTTACGCCATCTGGCCCAGACGGCAACAATCCAGCAACCGCAGGCCCTGGCCCCACCCACGTACACAGCGAGACCTCAGAAAATAAGGGAAAGAAGCTGAACCCATCTGCGCCGAACGACGTGAATATTACGCCAAAAACCGATTACGCACAGTAGCGCTGCGGCTAGAGGTGCATGCCGTTCATGCGCGCAATGCCGCGTAGTGCCTGGCGGGTGCGCTCAGTATTTTCAATCAGCGAAAAGCGGATGTGGCTATCGCCAAACTCGCCGAATCCGATGCCGGGTGAGACCGCCACTTTCGCTTCGGCCAGCAGCTTGCGTGAATACTCGAGTGAACCTGCTGCGCGATGTTCTTCCGGAATTGGGGCCCACACAAACATGGTTCCTCGCGGCAATTCCAGATTCCAGCCTAGCTTGTTCAGGCCTTCTACCAGCACATTGCGGCGCTTGCGGTAGATTTCGCAAATCTCTGACACACACTCCTGCGGCCCTTCCAGCGCCTGAATGGAAGCGACCTGGATCGGCGTGAACGTGCCGTAGTCGAAATAGCTTTTCAACCTGCCCAGCGCGTTCACCAGTACCGGATTTCCCACCATGAAGCCAACACGCCAGCCCGGCATGTTATAGCTCTTCGAAAGCGTGAAAAATTCCACCGCAATATCTTTTGCGCCGGGAACCTGCATGATGGAAGGAGCACGATAGCCGTCAAACACGATGTCGGCATACGCCAAGTCGTGCACGATATAAATCTTGTGTTCTCTGCAGAGCCCCACCACCTTCTCAAAGAATGCGAGGTCCACGCACTCTGTTGTCGGGTTCGATGGGAAGTTCAGTATAAGCATCTTGGGCCGCGGAAACATGCGGGAAATATTCCGTTCCAGCTCAGCCAGAAAGTCTGCCGCACTATGAAACGGCAGACTGAGTATGTCCGCTCCGGCAATAACCGGGCCGTAAATATGAATGGGATAACTGGGGTTTGGCACCAGCACCACGTCGCCTTTATCCAGCGTAGCCAGGCAGAGATGGGCAATGCCTTCCTTGGAACCGATGGTGACAATCGCTTCGCGCTCAGGATCGATATCCACGTCATAGCGCAACTTATACCAATTGGAAATAGCTTTGCGCAGTCGCGGAATTCCCTTGGAGAGCGAATAGCGATGGGTGGCTGTCTTGCCTGCCGCTTCAATCATCTTGGCCACAATGTGCGCCGGTGTCGCGCCATCGGGATTTCCCATGCCGAAATCGATAATGTCTTCTCCGCGCTTGCGTGCGGCAGACTTCAATTCGCTGGTAATGCTGAAGACATACTGCGGCAGCCGCTTAAGCCTGGGAAACTCTTCCACGCCACTCTCACCTTGTATTGACGAAAATTTGCCCGCGATCCGATGCTGAAATCGTGGGCAAGTTCATTTTAGCAGCGTACGCATGTGCCGCTCCATGAAGCGGTTAGGCAGCGCATCCCCTGACGCGTTTACAATCAAAGGATTGGCGCATCCAAAAGTCGGGCCTGTAGCTCAACGGTTAGAGCAGGGGACTCATAATCTTAGACGGGGCATATTCGCTGGGATTCAACAGGCTTGTATGCCCTTATATTTTCAACAGCCTAGGAAATTTGCGCCTAAGCCTGTCTAAGCCCATCTAGACTGGTACCCGCTACAGTATCCGCTACAGTGCGGTGAGGTGACCGTCCGGCGCAGTTCGACGGGAGGCTATGATGCATGTCTCGACCCTGGGGGTCTGAAACGACACGAGCTTGTCGGGTGAGCATAGCTGCTGCATGGTGAGCCTGGCGGCTGGCCACCAAGTTACAGCCTTCCGCGCCATTCTTGCCATGTCCTAGCCTGCCCGCATCTCCGGTAGCGCGTCTACGGGGCTGCTAGGTGGTCGTTCTTGCCCTCTCATGTAACGGACAGTGGCAATCATGCCGTTGAATATGTGAATGGACGCGTCCACACTCAGGGCATCGAAAACTTCTGATCGCTATTGAAGCGTGGCCTGAATGGGACGTACATCAGCGTAGAGCCGTTCCATCTGTTTCGCTATTTGGATGAGCAGGCGTTCCGGTTCAACAACCGTGATGGTGTGACGAACTACGGGCGATTCCAGAAAGCCTTATCGCAGATCGCGGGTAAGCGGTTGACGTGGGTAGAGGTCACCGGACAGGTGCAGCTTCCAAGCTAAGAATTGGAAGAGGCGGCAGGGACGCGGGAAGAGGCTTTCTTCGCGTTCTCAATCCGCTTCTTCATCTCAGGCCGGGAGACTGAAAGCACCTTAGACAGAACTTCCCTGAAAGCCTGATTCTCTTTCTCCGACGATGAGGGGGTCACCTTCATGGCATTAGGGTAGCACGGGGCCATTTTTATTGGCGTACCATTTGGTGGTATGTGTTAGGCTTTATCTGTATCCGAAAGGTTCCACCGTAAGGCCCTCTATGTGAGGGCCTTTTCTGTTGAAAAGGAATTGTGGAGGAGTCGCTAACATGCTGAGGACGGATTCTAGAAAGTTCCATGAAATCGTTTCAGATTTGCGCGGTGTTGTTTTTAGTGTCATTCGAGATAGACCCAATGCAGCGGGGATGGTAGATTCTGCCGCCCTTGGCACCGGATTTTTTATTCGGGCCGATACGTTTATTTCCTGCGATCATGTGATGAACCCACCAGGGGCTCCTCACCAGCCGGGAGACTCCTACCGTCTCATTGCAAACCTTACGGGCGATGATGCTACCGTCCACACAATAACTACCCCTCAAATAGGAAAAGAACTTTCCCTTTTCCCCGAACTAGACCTAGCAGTTTTACAGGTTCCCAATACTCCCGATCAGGATTTCGTCTCAATCTCATACGACGATGTACTGGTAGGTCATGAAATCGGGGTCGTGGGATACCCTCTAGCCCGATTAGGGACGGACAGCGCGGGAAACCTGCAACTGGATGGTCTAATCTACCGGGCCGGGAGGGGGGTCATTACGGGAAGGTTTTTGGGGGATCTTAACGGAACCGCCAAGGCTATACCCCTGCTAGAGGTGAACTTTATGTTCGTCAGCGGCAACAGCGGTGGCCCGGTTTTTGACCCGGAAACCGGAAAAGTTGTGGGGATGGTTCAGGGCATACAGTGGTTCAGGATAGCCGAGCAGCTCGTCAAGGTGAACGTAGCTCCGGGTCAGCTACCGTTAGGTGTCCCGCCCGTCTACGTCGCTCCCGTGCTTGCAGTCTACTCTCGGGCTGTTAAGCTCGACTGCTTCAGGACGGTGCTCAACGGGTTTGGCATCTCCGCTTAAATCAAGGCGATCACTAATTCTGGCAATTTTTCCAGTATTAGACACGTACTTGATTTCCCTAGCGTCATCAAGGGAGCAGGAAATCGTATTGTTTAAAATGACTGCCAAGAGATACACCTCATCAAAAGGATGCTTCAAATATACCTAAGTTGCAAGCATTGACTGCAAAGATGTGTTGAAATCACAACACTTTTTTGACTGCAACTTTTGGGGCACTTTAAAGCTCCCAAATATACCTGTCTATTAGACGCTGGATTCCGTGGAAAAGTTTTCTCTTTCCTTTCGCCTACAATTCCTCAATGGCTTGGGGCATGGGTGGCAGTCGGACGATCTACCGAGGGACGCACTACGTCGTCTCCTGCAAGCGATGCCAGCGGCACATCCCTGCCGCTGAGGGCTTCCCGGCTGACAATATAGTGGTCGCCTGTCCCCTCTGCGGAGAGCTACGGCGGTACAGGCCGAACGAGGTCTATCTGGGCTTCTCAGACTCAGGCTTGAAGAAGTCCCCCGCCAAGATCGTGAACACGCGACTCCGCCAGAAACGCGGCTAGAGCCAATCTGAGGTTTTACACAAGATAATGCGGTTTCTGGTTATGGGAACTGTTGCTCAGACAGCAGATCGCCCGGTCCGTGGAATTCTGGTAGCGGGAGATTTCCATAAGAGAGTTATCCTTGCTTCAAGAGCGATCTCAAATCTTGAGTTGAAGAAATACTCTTTTCAATTCAAGTTCAAGCGCAGCGAGGTTCTCTTTGTCGATTACATGGCCGAGCATCTCACCACCAACGGCCGCGCCGGCATCATCGTCCCCGAAGGCATCATCTTCCAGAGCCAGGGCGCGTATAAAGGCCTTCGCAAGATGCTAATTAAGAATTCCCTGGTTGCCGTCATCTCGCTTCCGGCAGGCTGCTTCAATCCCTACTCCGGCGTAAAAACATCGATCCTCATTCTCGACAAAGCTCTTGCCAAACAAAGCGATACCATCGGCTTTTTCAAAGTCGAGAACGACGGCTTTGGACTCGGTGCCCATCCTATGAGTTTCGCGATGCGCACGAGGGGCAGAAGTATTATGCAATCAGCCCTTGGTGCTAGATGTCGAATCAACGCAAGCAGTTTGTCGTAGGCGCGCCAGTGGCCTTCGACTTTGGCTTTTTCCCATGCAGCGGCCAGAGGGTCAAGACTGCCAACAGCGATCTGGGCTGCGTTGCGAGCGATCTTGAGAACTTGGCTGTCGTCAAGAGGCGGCTTGCAGAGACGGCGATTCTCTGCTCTGAGGCGATTCACAAGATCGTCTTGAGTCGCGCCTGCTCTTCGCCACTTCGCTGCCAGACGGAACAGTCTATCGTCGCGCTCACCTTCATAAATGAAACCTGTTTCCAACGTTGGAGTCGAGCCGCTAACCGTCTTCGATGCCATTGCAATGAGCCAAGGCGGAGCATCTACGATTGCGCTCTCTTCCTGCGCCCACTCATAGCGAAGCCCGGAGGAGTGAACCGACGGGGGAGCGACTACGCATGTACCAGCGGCGCGTATATCCAGCCCTTTGCCCAACAGACCGGCCTTGTTGTTCAGATTTGTACCGACAGGGCAATTGAAGTAAAGATGAAAGCCTGTGCGTTCTCCGCTCTGGCTCTGGCGTCCTGTGAGAGCGCGGAGCGTTTGAGGGAGCCTCTCTTTGGCCTCTAACCGTTTGAGAGATGCTTGCCCGTCCTCGCCGTCTACGTCTAAGACGAAAATTCCGCTCTCCGGCCCGGTAGCAATTCCGATGTTTGCATCCGGCCATCGCGCCCACCAGCCGCGAATGATCGCCGGGTCCGTGGTGGCAGCGTTCGGCCAATCCATTATTCTTGAGTGCTTTCCCACATGCTCGCAGTTTGGTTTTTCACAGGAGCACCCCTCGGCGGTCGGGCTATGTATAGGGAAAACCCGCCAACCCCTGGCCGCGTATTTAAGCGCATCTTCGACCAGGGGATTTCGCGCGGATTCGCGCTTGCCCGTAGGTCGGGCAGGTGATAGTTTCTGCATGTATAGGTTTCCTGTAAGTGACCCGGCGGCAGCAACCGCCGGGTTTTCGTTTTAACCTGCCTGACCTCCGAGGTACTACGACTGAGCCTCTGGATTGCACTTTGCGACAAAGGCTTGCAGGTCGCTCTCGCGGATCATGGTGCGAGTGCCTACCTTCGTGCGGCGAAGTTTGCCCTTCGATAGCCAAGCGTGAATTGTGAATTTCGAGAGTCCGCCAAGGTATTGGGCAGCATCTTCCACGGAGTACAGTCGATCCTGTTTCTGTGCCATCTGGGCCATGCTTTTCTCTCCAAAGAGAAGGTATCTGGTACATCTCTATGGATGGAGAATAGAAGAGCATGTGAGTCATTACAAGTGCACAATAGCCTGTATCCGTGCTATTGTGAGTAACGAGGAATGTCGATGTCACCGTTATCCACGGAAAACAAGAGGCAGAAGCGAAAACTCGACAAGAACTTCTATGGGGATGAGGTCGCCAGCAGACTCAACGACGCGATACATTCGCCAAGTGTGCTCAGGGTGCGAACCCTGATTGAGCGGCTGCAAGCCTTCTCAGAAAAGAGCGCCCACCTTGAATCTTTCTGCCTTGCTCGAAAGCTAATGCGATCAGGGGGTGCATTTGTCTTCGCAAATGCGCCTCTGGGTCAGTACGAACTTGACGATCCCGAGGTCTCAGTGTTGGCCGCGCCGATATTGAAAATTGCGGACGAGATCAGCTTCCAGCTTGCTCGTTACCACTGGCGACCTAACATTCGGGTAAATCCAGAAGGGACGTTGGAGCAAGTCACCCGATGGTCACAGTTTAATAAAGATGAAGATGCGGAATGGGAGAGCGCTACGGTTCAGTGGCTTCTCTCGGAGTTGCCAACATCCCCACAAGGCAAAGGTCCATTTACGTATTTCGTTCATTGTGAACGATGCGGAAATTGGTTTTATGCGGGGCGCGAGGGTGCGAAGTTTTGTAGGGACGCCTGCCGCGTCATGTCGCACTCTCAGACAAATGAAGGCAGGATGGCCAAAGCCCGTTATATGCGAGAGTCCAGGGCAAGAGCGCGCGCGCGTAAAGAAGAAGCGCAGCTCCGCAAAAAGTGTTTAGCTTTTCAGTCCAAGGAGTCACCAAAATCAACTAGCCCCAAACAGCGAAAGGGAAGGATCTAGCCATGTCCATTTTCAAGCGCGGTTCAGTCTACTGGTATCACTTTTTGTTCAACGGCGAGCATGTCCAGAAAAGCACGAAGCAGGGGAACCCTCGCACGGCACGCCAGATCGAAGCGGCGCACCGTACCGCGCTGGCGAAGGGCGAAGTGGGCATTGAAGAGCGGAAGGCCGCGCCCATGTTTGCGGACGTGGCAAAGAAGTTTATCGCCCATGTGGAAGCCCGCCATGAGAACAAGCCACAAACGGTACAGTTCTACGCTGCGAAGCTAAATCGGCTGCTCGAATACCCGCCCATTGCCGGGGCAAGGCTTGACCGGATAGACGAAGGGGTCATAGAAGGCTATGTAGTGGCCCGCCGTGCCGACGTAGGCCCTGCAACGGTCAACAGGGAGCTTGCCACCCTCCGCCGGATGCTACGGCTTGCCCATGAGTGGAGAGAGATTCAGCGCGTCCCCCGTATCCGGCTGCTCTCTGGTGAGCGTGTCCGCGATTTCGTACTCTCCCGGAAGCAAGAGGAAATCTACCTTGCGGCTTGTCCTCAACCGTTGAACGATATTGCTATCTTGATGCTGGAAACCGGAATGCGAATCGGCGAGACTCTGAATCTGGAGTGGTCAGACGTGACGATGTTGCCCACCAACGGCGCTAGGTTTGGATACCTGCGAATCAGGGAGGGGAAGAGTAAGAACGCCCGCCGCGCTATCCCCCTAACTGACCGTGCGGCTGGGATGATCAAGACGCGACTGGAAACTGCAATTTCGACCGCAGAAGCAAAGACAATCAAAGACGCGGCCATAGCCGCAACTCAGGGAAGACAGTCAGTCCCAACTGTAGTCAGTTCCTTCGTCTTCGCCAATCGTGACGGCAAGCCCTACGTCAGCACCTCCATCAACCACCTGCACCGTGACGCCTGCGCTCCTAAAGTGGACGGCAAGCGCTGCCCATTCTTCCCCGCTGACTTTGTGCTGCACTCACTACGCCATACAATGCTTACTAGGCTCGGTGAGTCGGGAGTGGATGCTTTCACCATCATGCGGATTGCAGGACACAGCAGCATCGTGGTTTCGCAGCGGTACATCCATCCCACCCCGGAGGCAGTGGAACGCGCTTTCGAGCGACTTCAATTGTCCGGCGATTTCGCCGTAATCGAGCCGAAACGACTGCCACCCGCTACAGTATCCGCTACACTCACCGGGCAGGTTGTCGTAAGTCATTGAAGGGCCTGTAGCTCAACGGTTAGAGCAGGGGACTCATAATCCCTTGGTTGGGGGTTCAAATCCCTCCGGGCCCACCACTTATGTTCCGGGCTGCGTATACGCCACTGTTTCCACCAAATGACGTTCCTGTCCACGCGGATCATTTTCCACCCGCGTCTTCTGCCCATGATTGTCAAAAAGCATAGTCGCGCGCGTCTTCATATCGTAGACCGGCCAGTGCGGCAGTCCATTTTCTTTCCCATGACTATTCGGGTCGCCGGTCTGTGCGAACGCCACCAGCATGCTGCTCATTGCATGCGCCAGCGGAAGCGCACTCGCGTCGTCACCACACATGCCTGGTGCCATCGCCGTATTGTCAAACATAAATGGAATATCCATCGTATGCGGAGCCCCAAACCTTCCACCATCGACCGGTGAACGCCAGTCAATCTGGTACACCCACGTATGCGCAGCCGTTATAGGCTGTACCGCGCGGCGTTCCGCTTCAATCAGCTCTCCGCGCCATGAGCGGAAGGCCGTAGTTGCGGCAAAGAATATGTCTGTAGCCGAATACTTCGGATACATGGTGCGGTATTTTGTCACTACATCGGCAGCCTTCAGTTCACCCATAAAGGGCCGCACCACGTCCAGCTTCTCCGGCAGCGTCTCCCACGTTAGCGAAAATAGCGATGGATCACCGCCGCCAATCAGTAATCGCGTCTCATCGTGCGCGTTCCCCAGAATCATTGGCACGTGCGACGAAAGCGGCGGTGCATCCGGATCAAATGGATCGCGCGGCATGTTGTGCCCATCCTTCACCGGCCCCATGTAGCCCGCGCTATGCGTTGCCGTCACCAGCTTTTCCATCGGCATAGTGCGCAACTCGTCCACGCGTGCAGGCGTTAGTTCCATCATTTTCAGCAGGGCCTGCGTCCGCGCAGTTGCGCTCTCTGGTCGCGCCGCCGTGATCTGTTGTCCGCTCATTGAAAGTACGCGGTGGAAGAGACCATGCGCAGCCGGCATCCCCATCAGCGTGGCGCATTTTGCGCCACCGCCAGATTGCCCGAAGATCAGCACCCGCTGCGGATCGCCGCCAAATTCAGCAATGTTATCGCGCACCCACTGTAGCGCCAGGATGATGTCCAGCATGCCTGCATTGCCTGAATCTGCCAGCTCTGGCTGTGCGCTTAGTTGCGCCAGGTAAAGATAACCAAAGAGGTTCAGTCGATGATTGATTGTGACTACAACTACATCACCGCGCTTCGCCAGTCGCATGCCGTCGTACAGAATATTATTGGCAGAGCCGCTGGAGTACGCTCCGCCGTGAATATAGAAGAGTACCGGTCGTTTGCGATGATCGCGCAGTGCGGCGGTCCACACGTTCAGGTGCAGGCAATCTTCGCTGATGCCGCCCAGCTCCGGCGGTAGATAGTATCCCCTCCTGCTGATGGTTGCCGGTCCTCCCATCACGCCGCGCCCACCTGCCTGCGGCGAGCGTGGGCCAAACTCGGTTGCCGTGCGCACTCCGCTCCACGGCACCGGCGCCACCGGCGACTGAAAGCGCCGCCCAGCCGTGTCCGCGCCATAGGGCACGCCCCTGAATACCATCACTCCGTCATCCACCGCGCCGCTGATCTTGCCATAGCTTGTGTTGACTAATGGAGAGGGAACTGCCGCAAATAGCGGTGGCGACAGGCGTGGCAGTAAAGCAGCTCCAGCACACAGTGCAGAGCCCTGCAGAAAGCGGCGGCGTGCGATGGAATAGTTGTACATAAATACGGACTCTACTCCGCGTTGAAGTCTGAGTGCAACGTCCGCAATGGCATGGAGAAACTATGCGCCGGGTATGTCCGGCGCTGTGCGCTCGCTAAGCCTTTCGCGCAATTGCGCAGCCGGCACAGGCTTGCCGAAAAACCATCCTTGCCCCAGTAGCCCCGGTCCGGCGGCGCGAAAATATTCCATTTGTTCCGCGGTCTCAACGCCTTCCACCACCACCATCAGTTCCAGTTGCGCGGCCATAGCCAGAATCTGCGGTACCACGGACGCTGTCACCGCTTCCGTGCCCACTGTCTGGGTGAAGGAGCGATCAATCTTGATGGCATCAACCGCGAGCCGGTGCAGATACGAAAGACTTGAATACCACGTTCCAAAATCGTCGATGTACACCACATGTCCAGCGCTCTTCAATTGTGACAGCGCGCTGATCGCTGGATGGAGATCCGGTCGGCATCACCGGCTCAAAATGGACGACGGACATGACTTCGGACTGAGGAAGGAATTCATGCACCCTATCGTAGGAGACAGGCCTTCCACGGGACAAGATAAAAGAAGAGGATGGTCTGGTCTATGAATTTTTAAGGGATTGGGGTCGGGCTGGCCGCATCGGAAATTGGATCCTGCCACGCATGGCCGCATACATCGCATTCCCATTGGTTTGAGGGCTCCGCGGAGACCAGTAACACCTCCTGCGATCCGCACTTCGGGCACGTCGGTAGCTCAAAATCCCCAGCGTTTTTCATCGCTTCATAATCTTCGCGCACGCTGTCCGGCATCGGCTTTGACAAGATTACGATGGCACGCTCTCCATCATCCGGCGCAACCCGAAGCTCGATTCCCTGTAGACCAAACTGCTGATTGGAAGTGGCCACTCCGCTCTGGATCTTCGCCAGTTCCAACGCATAACCGGCCAGTCCGGCTTCGTATTCACTATCGAAAGTCCCAATCGTAATGCCGCCATTCAGGATGTCCGATATGTCGTACTCGATCGCGGTTTCTGCAGGTGCACGCTCTGGTGGCGGTGCAGTTTGCGGCGCAGGCGGTGGCCACAGCGCGCGGCGTCGCAGCTCATCGCGCAGAATCGGCTGTGCGATCTCCGTCAGATCGTCATAGTCGTCGCGCAATTCAACAAGCTGCTCATCGGTCATGGACGCGTAGAGCCGCGTCAGTTCCTGCCACTGGGTACGAGAATCCGCTTCGCGCATATTGAATCATCCTGCATTTGGAGTTGCAACAGGTATACAGGATAGCGAGTCGCCTTCCAACTTGCTCATTCTCTGCGAGCAATCAAGCGCAATTGTGTCCATCCCGCGGGAACATGACAGAAAACGTTGTTCCTCGGCGTGGTCCGCCTATTGCAGACCGAACCCTGATTAAGCCCGCATTCTTTTCAACAAGTTGTTTGCAGACCCAAAGCCCCAGACCGGTCCCGACCGTGCCCTTGGTGGTGAAAAACGGGTCGAACATCTGTTTCGCTGTAGCTGTCGCCATGCCGTGTCCACCATCGGCCATGGTAAGCCGCACGCGTCGTATGCCGGTATTTGGATCAACTGAGGCTGAAGCACGCAGAACAACCCGGCAGTCCTGGCCAATCGCATCCAGGCTGTTTGCAAGCAGGTTCGCTAGCACCTGCCGCAACTCGCCTGCTATTCCCACCACCTGCAGCGTCTCCTCACACTGTTGCTCAACAGTGGCGCCGTTAGCCTTAATCTTCGCCTGCAGCAGATCGACGACCGAGCCAATTAAAGCAGATGCAGAATTGCTGGTTGCAGCGGAAAACTCACGATAAAAACCCAGGGTCTGCCGGGTAATATGGGCTATTCGCATTAGCTCGCCGTCTGCGATATCAAGATATTCGATGGATTTCGCGGAAAGGTCTGAATCCGTTCGAGCCAGGTATAGCGTGTTCATCATGGCTTCCAGCGGATTATTAATCTCGTGGGCGATGCTTGCCGCCATGCGCCCCGCGCTTGCTAGCATTTCACTTCGCAGCAGCGCTTCTTCCGCCTGCTTCCGCGCGATGTTGTCGGTGCCGATCAGGAGATAGCCGATGATGGCGTCTTGCGCGTCGCGCAGTGCCGTGACGGAGACCACTGCCGGGAATCTGCTGCCATCCTTGCGAACGTAGGTCAGTTCGTAGATATCTTCAATGCCTCGCGAGGCTTTGAAGACCAATGCCTCGAAGCCCGGCGTAATCTGTGTCCCCAGCTCGGAACTCAGTGCCGCGGCACGGGCTACAATCTCTTGCGGATCCGAGATGTCCGCTGGCGTAATCTTGTTCATCACTTCAGCGGCAGTGTAGCCCAGCATGCGCTCGGCTCCTACATTGAAGATTTGGATTACTCCATGTGCATCGGTAGCGATACTTGAGAAGTTGGCGCTGTTGAAGATTGCATGCTGTAGCGCTCCAGCCTTCAGCAGCGCTTCTTCCGCCTGCTTCCGCGCGGTGTTGTCAGTGCCGATCAGGAGATAGCCGATGATGGCGTCTTGCGCGTCGCGCAGTGCCGTGACGGAGACCACCGCCGGGAATCTGCTGCCATCCTTGCGAAAGTAGGTCAGTTCGTAGATATCTTCAATGCCTCGCGAGGCTTTGAAGACCAATGCCTCGAAGCCTGGCGTGATCTGTGTCCCCAGTTCGGAACTCAGTGCCGCGGCGCGGGCTACAATCTCCTGTGGATCGGAGATGTCTGCCGGTGTGATTTTGTTCACCACATCGCCGGCGGTGTAGCCCAGCATGCGCTCGGCTCCCACATTGAAGATTTGGATTACCCCACGCGCATCGGTGGCGATACTTGAGAAGTTGGCGCTGTTAAAAATCGCTCGCTGCAGCGCGCCCGCCTTAAGAAGGACATCTTCTTCCTCCGTGCGCCCGTTCATCGCTGCTACCAATTTCTATTCATCGACTCGTTTAGACCTATATATGCTGTAGCCGGATTCGGGACGACTTCGGGTGATAGAGTCGTCCTCTGACGCAGCTTATCCCATCATCTTCCTAAATTTAGAGCATAGCTGTGCTGTATTGCTCACTATGGCAATACGGGGACGGCACCCGCACCAAAGCTATGGCCTTCATAGTTATCAATTGCTTGTAGCGCTCGAAGGCGCCCCACAACGGGGCAAATAACGTTGGGAAACTATTATTGGCCCACGGTCTGGACTGATCCAGTATCAGCCGCGGAGCCGATGACATCCGACAAAAATAAAAAAAGGCGCGTGCGCTTCCAGGCCGCGCGCCTTGGGTGAAATTTAGGGGCGAGTTCCAATAGTGCCGTTCTTGACAGCAGCCGCCAGCGGAGCCACTGTAGGCACAGCCGCTCCCACGATCTCGGTGACCGAGTTGGTGCCATTCGGGTAGCTGGTGACCCAGACATTGCCGGCCTGGTCAATGGCGATGCCGCGACCTACAACGACGCCGTGCGTACCGAAGCCAGCCGAACCGGATATCAAGCTTCCGCTGTTGCTGAACTCACACACATGCCCGTCCGATGGTGTGGCATTGGAGATCCAGATGTTATTGTTGCCGTCCACTGCTACGTACTTCGTTCCACTAAGACAGCCGCCGGTAGTCACCGTGGCAAAGGTCGATCCAGTGAGGGTGTAGAGCTTCGAGTTGTTATCGACAACCCAGAGGACTCCCGATTTATCAAGCGCAGAGCCATAGAATTGAGCCCCACTTTGCACGACGTTGGCTGTAGATGCTGTAACTGGGTTGGTGGGAAACTCAAAGACGGTGGTGCTGCCATTCGCGGGAGCATAGGCCAGCGAACTCCCATTGATTGCAATGCTCGTTGCGCCAGTATGTATGCCTGAAGTGCTGCCATCGGCATTGCCAGTGATTGTCGGAGACGCACCATTGGTCGCAGTCGCAGATAGACTGACCACATTGTCTGCAGAGGTCGAAAAGATAATATTGTTGCTCGGGTCGATGGCTACGGCATACAGGTTTGCCGGACCAGCACCGACAGGGAATGCTTCGTCAATGCCAACACCGCTCGTCGCGCGCAGCACATAGAGAGTTCCATTGGCACCGGAGCTCGTAACGCTATTGGTGCTGTAGTCTCCAAGCCACGCGTGGCCATTGAGGTCGATAGACACCTGGCGCGGCTGGTTCGGTTGCACGGTACCGGCCGTCGCAGTGTAGGTCTCGAACGCCCCCGTCCCTCCACCGATTAAGCCGCCGGTGATGCCTGCCGTTCCTCCGACCGTGCCCGTGCCGCCGTTCAGCTCAACAAAGCCGCCGGCGCTGGTGCCCTGATTGGAAAACCAGAGGTCACCGTTCGCATCCACGGCCGCTGAAGAGAGTTGCGCGATACTGGGATTGCTGTAATTGACGGCAATCGTCCAATCCGTGGGAGCCGCTGAGAGCGATGGGCTAAAGGGCTGAAAGGGCGTCTGTAAGGGCAGCAGGGTTGCCATGTTGGTCGCGGAGCTCGAGCTGTTTGTGCTGGTTGGGTTCAAGGACATATAGACCGCTGCCTGGAAGATGTCCGTCGGCGGGGTGGCTGTGCCTGTGGTAGAGAGTGGCGGATGGGAAGGAGTTACCGCCGTAAAGAGTGCCTGGCACTGCGTCGAGGTCGCCGTACTCTGGTTAACGCAGTCAGAGAGAATATTTGCCATGGTGTTGATCTTGCTTTGATCATTGGAAGTCAGAAAGTAATTTGTGCTGGCGGCGGCGGTGGTAGGCGAGACTACACCCGTAGTCGTGCTTGCAACGTTGTGAGCCGTGGCAAAGGCATTTTTGAGACCGACGATGTTCGTAGATTGCGTGCCAATCATATCGCTCGTCGTTCCAAAGCCGCCGTAGAACTGCCCAAGCGCGAAGGCCGCGGCGACTGTGGTGACCTCATTCAGATTCGTATAGTTGGTGGTGGTGGCCAGATTGCCGCAGGGACCGAGCGCGGCGACCAGCTTGATGGCCGTATTGTTGATAGAGCCGTCGTCCAGAATGCCCGGATCTCCCCCGGTAGCCGTCATGTAGATCTGGGTGTCGCTGCTCGGGCAGCTATAGTTGCCATTGATATTGAAGGTTCCATCCGCATGGGTGGTTACGGTGGGTCCGGTCAGAATGCTCGTCGCTCCGGCACCATAGCCTGTCGTGCCCGCGGCAAGAATATCGATCACAGCGCCATAGACCGGCTGCTGCCCACCGTGGACACTGCCTTTGAACCCCGAGATGGTGACTGCAGTAGGCGAAGGAGAAAGAGGAGTGCCAACTCCGCAGCCGGTCAATACCGGCAAAGTGGCCAATGTGCTCAGGGCGAGGGAGCAAATAACACGTGGGAAATGGAATGACGTCATGCGAAACCTCCAGAAATCGAATTTGCCGGACTCAGCGCACCCGAATATGCAATCTTCGAACTAAAACCTTTTAGTTGAGGGAGGGAACTGGTGTCAAGCAAAAACGGCAGTGACTTTCTTTTCTAGACCCCCCGAAGGCCACAATTGCTGCTCCTAGCCCGCGAACGCATGAATGATTGTCGAAGCGGCAGGCTCGATTGACATGGTTTTCGCCTACAGCTCAGGCATTCCGGCCATAGAAAACCTGTGAGGAGCGGTACCCTCTGTCAACTCGGCATCCTGCAGCCGAGGTCGATTCGTCTCTGCTTCCCGCAGTGCAATATGGTTGAACCGCGAATTATTGTAAAGCTAAAAAGTTTTAGAGGAAGATGCATGGCAAAGACATGTATCGAAAGGAATTACGCTTGCCCCCTATTACCATCTACATTTGCCCCGTTTCGATTCCTGAGCACTGGGGTACGATAGACACATGAGCGCCAAGACGACAAAGCCAACCACGCGCCAGAAGGTTGTCAGCCTCAAAACATTAGCCGAATACCTGGATCTTTCCCCCGCTACAATTTCGCTTGTCTTGAATCACTCCCCCGTTGCGGAATCGATTCCGCCGGCCACACGCCAGCGCGTGGTCGCTGCGGCCAAGAAATTTGACTACCGTCCAAACTATTCGGCGCGGTCGCTGCGTACTAACCGGAGCTTTACGGTAGGAATCATTGCGCCGGAGCACAGCGAAGGGTACTTCACCAACCTGATGATGAGCATTGAGAGCTACCTAGTGCAGGCGGGTTATCTTTATTTGACCGTAAGTCATATGGGACGAAAGGATCTGCTCCAGGAATATCCTCATCTCCTGATCGACCGGAACGTGGATGGTCTCCTCCTCGTAAACACCAGGCTGGAAGAGGAGTTTTCCGTTCCTACCGTATCCATTTCCTGCTCGTCCCGATTCAAGAGCGTATCGAGCATCCTGCTGGATCACGACCGGGCCGCAATGTTTATCCTCAAGCATCTACACGATCTCGGACACCGCCGCATTGCGCTCATGAAAGGGCAACCGAACTCCCTCGATTCAGAACCACGCTGGCAGGCATTGCTGACAGCCAGCCGCGAACTCGGCATCAAGGTTGATCCGACGCTGAATACCGTTCTAACCGAAAACTCGTGGTCCCCGGAATTGGGCTACCCTGTAGTGAGCAATCTACTCCGCAAAACGCGCAATTTTACCGCGCTCGTATGCTTCAACGATCTGGCTGCTATTGGCGCAATGCGTGCGATGGCCGATTGCAATGTGCGGTGTCCCCATGATATTTCCGTAGTCGGTTTCGACGATATCTCTGGGGCCGGCTATTCGATTCCCCGACTAACCACGATCCGCCAGCCCCTTCACCAGATGGGAGAATTGGCTGCACGCACCTTGATCGAGCGCATTCAGAATCCAAAGTGCGATGCCCCGAGAGAAACGTATTTTCTTCCCGAGCTTGTAGTGCGGGAGTCGACAACACGGGTGACAACTACAAGCAAGGTATTGCCTTAGTTCAAAGCTTCAGAAATCTCTTCGTTTCCGGTCCCATTCAAACAGTGTTATTTGCCGACTAATTCCCAACTGCAAATATGCGGGAGTTTTCCTGCCGGGTCGACCGGATCGATAACCAGCGTATTCACGCCGGATACAGCAGTCACATTTCCCAGCGGCCGCCACTTGGCGCTCACTTCGCAATCTAGATCATTGTCGGAACCATATTTTGCATTCATGCCGGATGTCGGCACAGCTGTCCCGTTGAACGCGAGTTTCATCTCTCTGCCGGCAATAGGGTTATATTTCACGCGAAGTAAATATGTTCCAGCTACAGCAACCTGCCTCGACCATACCGCCCTGGCGGGAGTGCCGGTGGTCTCAAGTCCGCGGTGCGCATCAATTTGGACGTTTGTGCTTTCGGCCGTATCGCGGGAATGTTCGGCGCGCCAGTTGTTTACAACTCCAGATGTCTGCCCCCAGAACAGAGACGATCCACAGATGAGACCGGCAATCACAAACAATCTGCTCTTGCGTGAAAAAACGTACATGTGCTCTCCTTGACCAACTAAAACCTTTTAGCTGTGTAGAATATCTAGTATGGAATTGTCAAGTAGCCGCATTACGCTCGTAGCAAACGGGCGTAATTCACCTCCCCGCAAACCATGTGAATATGGCAAAGCCCATCTTCTCTACTAGTTAGGGTCCCCCCCCGAGATAGCACTGCTCGCCCAGCGCAATTGAGCGCTTGCCATCCCGGGCCAATGTGGATTCCAATTCGCATGCGCATCCTGCCGTCTTTGTAAATTTCTTGACAGTCGCAGGCGGCACGAGCTACAACGTTGTGACTCATAAATCGTTTTAGTACGCTCTATGACTTTACGGAGAAACCATGCGTTCGCAATTGTTTCCATCGCTTCATTTTCATCGCGTCTCAGCCTCGCTACTTCTATTGTTTGTTCTGTGTGGGGCGGAATTTGCCTTTGGGCAAGCCCAAAATACAGGAGAATTAAGCGGCAAGGTGACTGACGAAACGCACAGCGTTATCTCCGGCGCGAGCGTCACGCTGACCTCTGAAGAGCGGGGAGTCGTGCAGGAGACTACGACCAACAACACGGGAACTTACGTTTTCAGCGATTTGCCGGTCGGCAGCTATACCCTGAAAGTCAGCGCTCCTACGTTCTCGACCTATGTTTCAAACCATGTGACGGTCGATGCGGACACACGCCTTCGCCTGGATGTCGAGCTCAAAGCTGGCTCGGTGTCGGCGGAAGTAGTGGTCAGTGCCGACGCACTGGCTGTCGACACTCAGTCAGCGAACATTGTGCAGGTGATTGACAACCAGCTGGTCGAAAACCTGCCGATTGATGGCAACAACCTCATCTCCCTCGCAGGCGCTCTTCCCGGCGTAACCGATGTCGTGGCGCCCACCACGTTTACCGACGAAAACGGTGGGGCTACCATGGTGGCAAATGGGTCGCGCAGCAACTCGAACCTTTTCCTTTTTGACGGCTTACTGTGGAACAACCTCTACCTGAATACCGGCATCAACTACCCGAACCACGCGGTCATTGCGCAGGTTAGCGTACAGCTCAACAACTTTTCGGCGCAATATGGACGTAATGCCGGCAGTATCTTCAATGTGGTCTCCAAAGGCGGCGGTAATACCATCCATGGCCAGGTATTTTTCCATTACGAAGACTCTATCTTTAATGCGCAGAACTACTTCTCCAATTCGAAGCCTCCGCAACGTACGTATCAGTTTGGCGCTGCGATCGGCGGCCCGCTCAGGAAAGATAAGCTGTTCTATGAACTGGAGTATCAGAGCCTCATTGGCTACACGGCCAACCAGGGTGATGCCGAGACCTTTACCCCGGCAGAGAGTGGGTTGAATCCGGACGGCTCGCCTCGTGCTTGTATATCGTCACAGTTCGCGGGTTACACCTGTGCCAGCTTCGCAGGTGATGCTAAAGCCGGGGTTTCCATTTCAACTCTCATCTATAACCCAATTATCAGCACGTCAAATTCGAGCTTCGGAACACAGCCGAATATCGCATTGAGCCAGTTGCAGTCTACCTGGCTTGCTACAGGGCACACGGGAACCAATCCGTGCATCACGGTACTGCTTAACCTTTCCAGCAGCTATATGCCCAATGCAGAAGTGCCCAGCATATGCTTCGATCCGGTCATCCAGAACGTGATCAACCGCGGTTACATTCCTCTACCAACCGCTAACCTCGGCAGCAGCCAGTATCTATACGCAGTGTCCCAAACCCCGCGGCCGCAGCGCGAATATGGCGGCTTTGCCCGCACGGACTGGATCATCTCACCGCGGCACACTCTTGAACTGCGCTACTACAGGACTGACAACAGCGACTTCACGGCAAATGGCTCCAGCAATCAGAGTACCGGCGTAACCACATATAACGTGGACGCTAACTCCGCCTCTATCACGGCGGGAAGCGTCGGCGAGACAGCGATCATAACGCCCAACATGGTAAACGTGATCAAGTTGGGCTATAAGCGCTATGACTATAACGTCATTCCTACTGACCCTACTTCTTTGACGACTCTGGGAGCTACATATTCCTATCCTGGCTTCCAGTCGTTACCTGTGATTAACGTGAATACCCGATTCACGCTGGGTTCGGCATCAGCAGCGTATACGCATTCCGTCAATCAGAATATTGAATTGTTCGATAACGTGTCCTATGTGCATGGCAACCACAACGTACAGTTTGGTGCGAACTACTTGCGCCTGCAGTACCTGAATATTCGCGACAACCCCGGCCGCTTCAACTTCTACGGTAACCCCGGATACACCTACATGCAGGCTTCGGATGCCATCATGGGTCTGCTGTATTCGGAGACAGTGGGGAATGAGTCCAACATCGCCGCCATTCAACATGCTCTCTATTCCTACATTCAAGACAATTGGCGGTTTAGCAGCCGGCTGACGTTGAACTTGGGCGTACGGTATGAGTTGCCATGGATGTGGAACCAGCCGAACGGCAAAGCCGCCACGTTCATCCGCGGCTATCAGTCCACCAGGTTCCCCAATGCACCCAGCGGTGAAGCCTTTGTGGGTGATCCCGGCGTTCCTGGCTCCCTGGTGCCTACTGACTATACGGACCTTTCACCACGGGTTGGCCTGGCATACGATGTCTTCGGCAATGGTAAGACGGCAATCCGTGCAGGCTTCGGCACATTTTATGATGCACTTGCCGCAACCGTTGTGGGCGCAACGGAACCATATACATATTCCGCTTATTACCAAACTCCAAATGGAAGCATCACCGACCCCTTGCTTGGGCAGACGGCGATCCCAGCTCCCTACAACGGTGGGACGGCTTTGTTCACCACGCCTTATTCCATCATCTATGCGGATAGAAATTTCAAGAACGCCTACACCCTGGGCGTGAACTTCGGCATTCAGCAACAGGTCAATAAGAGTGGCATCCTCGAAGTCAACTATATCGGTCGCTTTTCCCGTCACCAGATGATTCCCCTCGATCAAAACGAGGCGATCGTTGACTGCACCGGCGCCTACTTCCAGGCCAACCCTGATCTCTATTGCCACGGCGGAACTTACGGCAACTTGCCTTCCACTACGGCAGTGAGCATGCTCACAACATCATCTCCCTATGGATATGCGAATCGCGTCCGCTACCCCGGCTACAACTATGGCGGTCAGGGAGTTGTGGACCTGGTCTCCGAAGGAACAGCTAGTTACAACGCATTCCAAATCAACTATCGGCAGCGCTCGTACAAGAATCTTACGCTGCTGACGAATTACACTTACTCGCGCACGCTGGACGAACAAACGGCTCTCAGCGTAAGCAACAGCAACCCTACGCCGGACAGTATTGCCCACCAACGCGGACTGTCGGATCAAAATACCACTCAGATATTCAATCTTGGCTTCACGGCACGTTCCCCCAGGATTGCTACAACGCATAGATGGCTGCGCACCACATTAGCTGACTGGAGCTTGAACGGCATTTATAACGCCCGTACTGGACATCCCGTAAATATCACCTTTGGCGGCGATGAGAGCGGAACCGATGAGCCCAACCAGCGAGCATACCTGATTCCCGGCATGAATCCATTGCTGCCCTCCAACCGGCATCGTGTCGATAAGATCCGCGCATGGTTTAACCCGGCCGCTTTTCAAAAGCCTGCAGCAGGCACTGTAAGTAGTGTGGGCCGTAACTCAATCATTGGCCCTGCGTATATCAGCGCAAATCTTTCGGTAATGCGCGATGTATCGCTGCGCCGCTACCGCGACGGAATGCATGCCCAGTTCCGTGCGGAGTCCTTCAATCTGTTCAACACGGTCAACCTTGGCCAGCCGAACTCCGTTTACAGTGCGGGGGCTTCAACCTTCGGCTCGATCAACTCGGGTAGTGCAACGAATACGAACCGTCGTATCCAGTTTGGACTTATCGTCTATTTCTAGTTCTGGCCTTGATGGATCAAGCTCAGGATGTCTCGCGCAGCCGTAATAGCCGTACCTGCCATCAGATTTTCAAGAAGGTGGATTTTATGTTTCTCAGTTCGCGTCTCAGTTCCTCATCCCATCGTATCGCTGTTGTTTCAGCCGTTGTCGCCGCACTGTTTGCCGCGGGCACGCCGAATGCCCCCGCACAGTCAGCACCTGTGCCCTTTGCCAGCACGGCGGCGGGCGGAGGAACGGTGTGCCCTGGTTCGATCAGCACCTATGCGCCACTGGCAGCTAACCAGAAGCTGGTTGGCGACGGTTGTCCAGCAGCTCAGTCGACACTGAACAATCCAGTGGGACTGGCAATCGACCGCTTCAACAATGTGGCTATCGCCGACCAGACGAATAATCTGGTGCGGGTGATTTATCACGGCGGAACCGCAATGGCCGCCGCCATCGTGGCAGCTAACGCCCAGGTTACCGGGCTCACGCCGCAGGTAGGCTACATCTACACCATCGTGGGCGGGCCACAGAGCTCACCCTCCCAGTCCACCTTCTATTGCACTGAAGCAGGTACTGGCATTATTGGACTCGACAAGCAACTGGATGGCTGTCCCGGCGCCTATGCGTACGTGCAGCCACGCGGACTGGCCTTCGATCAGGATGGCAATCTTTTCATCGCAAACCTGGGATCGCAGTACACGGTACGTGTGTTCTACGTTGGCGGCTCCGCAGTCTCCAAGCTTATCTCCCTGGAAAATCCTACGCTCACGACCCCGCCTCAGCCCGGCTACGTGTATGAAATCGCCGGTACCGGCGCACCTTCAACGACAGGTGGCGACGGTGGTTTGGCTTACAAGGCCAGCCTTAATATTCCCCGTGGCTTGTGGATCGATGGCAGCGAGAATATCTATGTGGCTGATGCGCAGAATGGCTTGATTCGCCGCATCGACAGCACGACCGGATTCATCAGCTCGGTGGTTGGTTACTGCGCCACCACCACGTGTGGCACCGGCGCCTCCGCCGGTGACGGTACCCCCGCGACGAGTTCAACTGTCAAGCTCAACTACCCCTATGGCATGGTCTTTGATAGCTATGGCAATATGTTTATCGCCGATAGCGGTTCAGGCACAAGTGTGGGTGGCCGCATCCGCGTCGTTTATGCCGGAGGTACGCTGGCGGGCATCAGCAATCCGGTGGTTGGAGACATCTATACCTATGCTGGCGGATCGGCGACCAGTGGAACTCAAGCTCAACAGGCCACGTTCCAGTTTGTGTACGGCATCGGCATGGACGTAAACGGATACCTCTACGTCAACGACTATCGCAATGCCACTAGCCCAGGCGGCAACCATGTATGGCGCATCGACCCCACCAATGGAAATATTCTGAACATCGCCGGAACCGGCGGAACCACGGCCAATACAGCCAGTGCCTATTGCAATGGAGTGAGTGGACCGGTGGTCGCCAACACCCGCGGGGACGGCTGCCCTGGACCGGAAACGTATCTCAACCTGCCGCAACAGGCTCCCGTCTTCGATAGCTTCGGCAACTTTTATGAGGCAGAACGAACCACGAACATCGTGCGTTATTTCACCTACAACAATACCTTTCCTGTAACCGTAACAGGCAGCTCGAGTACGCAGACCCTGGCCTTCTCTTATCCCAAGACGACCCTGCCGCTCACCACCAGCTTTACCACTGACGGCGGAGCCGGCAGCGACTTCTCCGATGCGGGCGGCGATACCTGCGTTGTAACTTCAGGAACGACACCCGGCGCTACGATCTGCACAAATAACGTGAAGTTCTCGCCTGTCGCTGGCAATCTCCGTAAGGGCTCCATCAGCACGGCTTCTACTTCCACGCTGGTGACGCAGAGCCTGAGTGGTGCCGGTTCGGCCGCGCAGCTTACCATTGACCCAGCCACAACAGTATCGCTGGGCAGCGCCATTAAGCCTCAGGGAGTTTCGGTAGATCTGCTCGGCAATGTCTACCTCTCGGATGGCACCGGTAAACAGGTGCTAAAGATGACGCTTGCGGGCGGCACACCGGTCGCCGTCTTTACCACACTGGGTTCTCCGCGGGGAACTGCAACTGACTCCTTCGGCAATGTCTATGTGGCGGATGCAACTAACAACGTGGTCCTGCAGCGCACGCCGGGTGGAACGGTGAGTACCGCTATCAGCGGCCTCGCATCGCCCACCGGATTGGCAGCAGATGTCCAGGGTGACATCTACGTCTCCGACACGGGGAATAATCGTATTCTGCGCTACTCCTCGCTGACTGGGCTCAGCAGCACGGTCAACACATACCCGCAGACGCTCTCTGCGCCGACCGCCCTTGCAGTGGATGCGGTCGGTAATCTCTACATACTCGATTCCGGCAACTCACGCATTCTGGAGTTGACGATTGTCGGGCTGCCGCAAACGGTAACTTTGCCGCCGGGTGTCGTTCCGGTTGCCTTTGCGTTGGACCACGCGGGCGATCTCTATCTGGCTGACTCCACTTCGGCTTCGCTGCTTGTCTCGACGGTTGGAGGGTCCATAAAAACGCTGCAGACTGGTTTAACAACGCCGGTAGGCTTGGCGATCGATGCAAACGGTGACCTGTTTCTTGCGGATTCTGCTGCGACCTCTGTTCTGGGCCTGAACCGCACCGTCTCAACGGATGCTTTTGCAACAACAAATCTCAACGCGCAGAGCTTGCCGACAGCGCTTGTTCTTAACAGCATTGGCGATATTCCCGCTACCTTGGGCTCGCCGCTGTTTACCGTGACTGGTAATGGCAGTGACTTTCCAGCGGCCACTTCCGGTAACACCTGCAGCGCGAATCTGGCCCTGACCGCAGGTGCCTATTGCTCAGAGAGCTTTGCCTTTGCCCCCACCGTAACTGGCGCACGCTCCGCAGTAGTAACCTTCACACCCGCCGCAGGCACCAGCGTAAGCGCAAACTTCAGCGGCACAGCCGTCAATCTGATTTCAACTAGTCTTACCATCACACAAACAGCGCCCACCACCTCTACGGTGAGCTATGGGCAAAGCACTACATTCGTTGTCAAATTGACCAGCGGAACCTCCTCTTCCACGTCTCCAACAGGTACGATTACCTTTTTTGTGGACGGCGTGAAGCAGACCCCGCAGACCATCGCTAGCGCCGGCAACACATTGACCAACAATCTTACAGTCGGAACGCACATTGTCTCGGCGGCATATTCGGGAGATTCTGTCTACGCCAGCAGCAATACCAGCTTCAGCGTCACCGTGTTGAAGTCATCAACTACCACCACGGTCACCTCTGCTCAGAACGTAAGTGGCCTGACGCTGACTGCCGTTGTAGTTCCGGCCTACACGGGCGCTCTGGGTCTTACCGGCTCGGTCACGTTCTATGTGGATGGTGTGGGGCAGGGCTCGCAGCCCATCGGCAATGGGACTGTGACCCAGGTTGTAAGCGTTGCAGATGGATCGCATACGGTCACCGCCGTGTACTCCGGCGATTCCGACTATGCAACCAGCACCAGTACCACAATCAACATTGTGGTGCAGCGTATTGCAACAACCACTGCGTTGGCCATCTCGCCAACGGCAAACAGCACTACCGTCAGCCTGAAACTCTCCGCGACAGTAACTGCGGCAACCGGAACAAGCGGAACACCCAGCGGTACCATCACCTTTTATAACGGGACGACAAAGCTAGGCACAGTGGTTCTAACCGCTGGCAGTGCGTCCCTGACCACCGCAACGAGTTCCAACTTCTTGTTTACTGCAACTTACTCGGGAGACGGCTTGTTCCAGCCCTCAACCATCACGGTGACGGAAACTCCGGACTTCGCTGTGTTGACGCCGTCTGCAAATCTGATTGTGGCCCAGGGTGCACAGGCAACGGCCACCGTGAGCGTCGTTTCAGTGGCGAATTACACTGGTGGCCTCACGGCAACATGTACCAATATGCCGGTGAACAGTTTCTGCCGCTTCTTGCCCACGCCTCTTCCGGTTTCCCCAGGCGTGAACGGCAACCTGATCGTAGAGGTGTATGTTGGCATTCTGTCGCAGGTGTCAGGGGTTGGAAGCTCTACAACCCGCAGTCCCGTGCTTTATCTGATGTTGCTGGTTTCTGTTCTGGCGGGAACCTTGTTGCGGATTCGCCGTAAGTTCCGGCTGGCGCTCGGCGGTCTACTGGGTATGGCTGCGCTGTTTGTCTTCACCTTGGGAACTGGTGGGTGCGGCAGAAACAATGCAGCTACGTTCCAGAATTCAACCTACATCACGCCGGTTGGTACATATACCGTCTCCGTCAACGTTACGGATCCCAGCGGTCTGACCCACTCGGTGCCGCTCAATGTCCAGGTCAACAGCCAATAGGCAGGAAACAATCTAGCGTTGGTTGCACGGGCCGGCTTCGTATCTGGAGCCGGCCTTTCACGATCCAAAGGCGGCGGATATCCCTCTGCTTGACCGTGTGTGCAGAAGTTCAGTGTTGCTGCTTCGTCTGGCGAAGAATCTTGGCTACCGCCAGTGCATCGAGTTTCGGCTGTCCACCTGCCGAGAACAACAAAGGACGTTCCGCTTTCGGTCCCGACGATGCCTCAGCACCCGTCGCTCTTGGGATATCCCATGCACCCCAGGTGACGATGACTGGAACGGCGCCGGTGTCCAGTATGAGATCAAGATAGCGAGAGTAGACATCCGCAATCGCCTGATCCCGCGCTATGCTCTCGACCGTCAAATGCTGATCATCCACATCAAGTTCGGTAACGAAGACCTCCAGACCAAGATCGTGAACCTGCTTAATGAAGTCCTTCAGGTTGTTGCCGAAGTTCTCTCCAGTGCCGGCACGCAAATGAGATTGAAGCCCCAGCGCCCGGATTGGAATGTTGCGCACCTTCAGGTTTCGAAGCATAGCTAGTACTGTGACCCGCTTGGCGTCGTCGGAATGGTTTTCATACTCTAGGCCGTAGTCGTTGTACGTCAGCATGGCCGATGGATCAGCCTGGTGGGCGGCTTGAAATGCGATGTCTACGTAGCGGTGGCCAAGCATCTGGTACCAGAAGGAGTTTCGCCACCCATCCGCAAGACCATCTTTTATCTGAATAGCCTCGTTCACCACGTCCCACGAATGGAGCTTCCCCTTGTATCTTCCAGCCACGGTGGCGATATGATCCTGCAGCAATTTCTCCGCCGTTTGGGGGGTGGCGTCTCGCATTACCCAGGGCGGAAGCGCCCGGTGCCAGCAGAACGCATGGCCCCGTACCTTGATGGAATGCTCTTGGGCAAACGCGACGATTACGTCGGCTTGAGAGAACGTATATTGGTCCGCAGCCGGATGTATGCCTTCCCACTTCATTGCGTTCTCCGGCGTCACGATCGTGCACTCTCGCGTCACTAGGCTGGTATAAGTTGGATCGGTTGTAAGCAACCTGTAGTTCAACGCAAAGCCGAAGGAGATTCCTTTCTGCAATGCCAGGTGGCCAAGCGGCGTCCACTCCGCACCCTTGGCTCCCGGCTCTGGGCCGACGGCGGCAAGCCCCGGCATAGCGGCCAATCCCAGGAGCCCTGCTCCCGCTTTTTGTAGAAATTCACGGCGCGTTGAGCTGCATGCATACTCTGACATTGGACTCCTGAATGACCTGCTGAGCTGATATTGGCTGAAATTAGCCTGACAATGCAATTCGGGAATTAGCAGATGCACCGGCGCGGACCGCCGGATATGCGTAATTTTTACGAATTCATACTAAATCCTTTTAGTCTGCGTGGTAAATGGTGAGTTCAGGTACTTACGGCTCCACGTCGTCCTGCTTGCTCTTTGTGCACACATGCCTGCCTGTTGCTGTTCCTTCCCCTGCAAGCGCATAGCGTTTTCCCTTGACATTCGTATGCGCCCTTAGCTAAAACGATTTATCACAATTTGACAGAACTTCTCGGTCACAAGTTTCTGCCATAAAACGATCGAAGGTATTTATGGTTTTCGATTCGCCTGCTGCCTTTACTGGGCTGGCCGCGCTCTTCACGCAATGCCCTGTTATGCCACGGCAAAGCAGCTTACGTTGCAACAGGTTTTCCTTGATTTTCTCATCTCCGGAACCAATCAACTTCATCGTTCCGCCGCCGCCTCCCCCGGGTAACGTGCAGTGGCTGAAAGAGATCACGGACCATGCACGCTAAGAGGCCACACGTTATGTTGTCCCGCTGTCTACGTACTTTCTCGATGCTCCTCGTCTTTGCCGCATGCTGCTCCCTGCTGGGTTGCGAGGGGTCCCAGAGCTACGTTCCATCGGGCAGCGGTATTGCGCTTCAGCTCGGGACCTCTTCGCTAATCGTCGCCCCTGACGGCACCTTGTCGCCCTTGTCTGTCACCGTCGTTCGTTCCGGAACTAATACCAATTCCATCTCGCTTACGGCCAGCGGCGCGCCTTCCGGTGTGACCGTCACAGCGGTACAGCCGCTCTATGGTAACTACGGGTCGCTTAACTTTGCGAGTTCCTCGGCGGCGATGCCTGGGCTCTACCCTGTCACCATCACCGCGTCCGATGGTTCGTTGACCGCTACGGCTTCTGTAAGCCTTTCCGTGACTGCGGCCGATCTCATCACGATAACGCCGGCCAGCAATGCCGTGCTTGTCCGGCAGGATGCAACGCCGGTCAGCACAGCAGTGAGCTTCACCCGTACCTTCGGTAACGTCAAGGCGATCACCGTCAGCGCAGCGGGGCTTCCTTCCGGATTGACGGCTACATTCACGCAGCCAGCCGCTGGAACGACTGGGACTGTCACTTTCGCCACCGCGACTACTCCCGCTGCGGCAGGCACATATTCGGTCACGTTGACTGCGACCGATGGCACGGTGTCTGCCACCAGCATTGTGACCGTAACGATTGCCGTCGTTGCTACCGTCTCGAACACTACGGACACGACCCTTGGCGTGTCCGGTTACCTGAAGCAATTCATGAGCACCGGATTCCAGCCCTCGATCTACAACAACGCATTCTTCACCAGCTTTCCCAATACATCAGATCTCGCGGCCCTGAACTCCGAGCACCTTCGTCTGCAGACAGTGCATGCCACAATTCCCTGGCTTGCGAACTCCAGTCCGCAACTTTCAACCGACTGGAGCTTTACCGGTGAGCAACAAACGGTACAGCCGGTTCTGGCAACGGGAGATAACAGTCCCATTTATCAACTCGCGGCCGCTCCGGTCTTCCTGTCAGATGCCAACGGACACTTTGTCTTCACCACCGCCAATCTGCAATTGCTGACCACCTATGCGCAGAATCTGGTCCGTTATTACAACACCGGCGGATTTGATTGGGGCGGTAAGCACTTCCAGTCCACCAGCTCTCATCCCATCACCTGGTGGGCCATTTACAACGAACCCAATCTGAACAACATCACTGCCGCCCAATACGTACAGATCTATAACACCCTCGTGCCGGCCATGCTCAGTGTCGATCCCACCCTCAAGTTCATCGCGCTGGAGCTATCGGACTACAGTGGCCAGCCTGCCGCATATCTCCCTCAGCTGGTGCTTCCAGCAGCGTCCGGCGGAGTCTCGGCCCAGATGAATGCAATCTCCACCCACTTCTACGGCACCTGCAATCAGACGACCACTGACACTACGGTTTTCTCCAACGTCGCCCAGTTCGCAACTGACATTACCTACTTCCGGACCGAATTGCAAAAGCGCAGCGACTTTGCCAACGTTCCCATCTGGGTGACGGAAAACAATGTGAATTCTGACTACCAGTCCACCACTGGCTACAGTAACTGCAACCCGGCTCAGTTGTTTGTCAGTGATCCGCGCGGGAGCAGTGGATTCTTCACCGCATGGCGTCCATTTGTTTTCTCTAAGCTTGGAAAAGCCGGCAACCAGGCGCTCTATCACTTCCTGTACGAAGGATCCAATCAGTATGGGGAGGTTAGCAGCACCAACGCCGCCAAGACGCTTGCTTACTGGACCGATTACTGGCTGCAGCGGGTATTTCCCTGGGATGGCATTTCCGTCGGCTCACAGCTGCTCAAATATACAAGCACTGAGTCCACGCCTTCGGTAGAAATTCTGGTCGCGCTCAATGCCGATAACAGCGTCTCGCTGCTGGTTACCAATCACGCAGTAGCCGCAGCCGCTGATGATAACGGCACTGGTGCGCCCCGGACGGTATTGGTTGATATTTCCGCCCTCGGCGCCTTCACTTCAGCCTCGCAAATCACGCTCAACTCCGCCACTTCGACCACGACAGGACCAACCGCCACAACTGTTACACCAACTACCGTACTGCCTGTGACTTTTACCGGTTACGGTTCGACCTTCTTTGTTCTGAAACGCTGATCTTCAGAATTCTTCAGCGTCGCTATTCGTATAAAGGATTGCAACAGTCTGCACTGATCCTCTGTTGTTTTGTCTCAAATTGACCGAAAGAGAGATCTCATGTCTATCTCGCTCACTCGTCGTAGACTTGGCCAACTCGCTCTGGCGGCCGCAGCCTGCAGCGCCATGCCCGGTAATGCTCAACCCCAGCCATCTCAGCTAATGTCTGGAGGCCTGGGCAAGGCAGGGTCCTTCCCTGAAGGCTTTCTCTGGGGAACAGCAACCGCCTCCTATCAAGTGGAAGGTGCGGCCGATCAAGCTGGGAGAGGCCCATCCATCTGGGACACCTTCTCTCACATCCCCGGAAATATCGCGCATAATGACACCGGCGATGTGGCGGATGACGAGTTCCACCTCTATAAGGAAGACTTGCGGCTTCTGCAGAATATGGGTGTAAAAAGCTACCGTTTCTCCATCGCCTGGCCACGCATCTTTCCTGACGGCAAAGGAGCGCCTAATCCCGCAGGGCTTGCGTTCTATGAAAAGCTGGTCGATGAGTTGCTCCAGGCCGGCATTCAGCCCTATTGCACCCTCTATCACTGGGATCTACCGCAAACCCTGCAGAACGACGGCGGCTGGCTCAACCCTGATACAGCCACGCACTTCGCAGACTATGCCGGCTATGTGACCGGCCGGCTCTCTGATCGCATTCAGCATTTCATGACCCTCAATGAAATCCGCACCTTCACCGGAAATGGCTACAGGTGGGGCAATCATGCTCCAGGGCTCAAGCTCAACGACCGCGACTTCGCCCAGCTAAACCACCACGCCGTGCTGGCTCACGGTCTTGGTGTGCAGGCAATCCGGGCAGCCGCTAAGCAGGGAACACTGATCGGTTTGGCAGAAAACCCAAGTGCCATAACTCCTGTCATGGACAGTCCGGCTAATGTTGCTGCCGCTGCTCTCGCCATGCGCGAAGAGAATGCTCCCTACCTCACCGCGATCCTGGAAGGCCGCTACACTGATGCCTACCTGGCGAAACTTGGTTCCGATCAGCCCAAATTCACTGAAGCTGAAATGAAGATAATCGCCTCTCCTATCGATTTTGTCGGACTCAATATTTACCAGCCTACCTATGTCATCGCGGAGGAGAGTCCCCGCGGATATGCCATTGTCGAGCCATCTGAGACCTTTCCACGCATGCTCAGCCCATGGCTTACCATCGGGCCGGAATGCCTCTACTGGGCCCCCAGACTTGTCTCCCAGATATGGAAACCACGAGCTATCTATATCACTGAAAATGGCGCCTCCGCCACCGATACACCCACCTCTTCCGGACAGGTAATGGACATCGATCGCGTCATGTATCTGCGCAATTACTTAAGCCAGTTGCAACGCTGCGTAGCCGAGGGTATTCCGGTGAAGGGCTATTTTCTATGGAGCCTTCTGGACAACTATGAGTGGGCTGATGGCTACGGAAAGCGCTTTGGTTTGATCTACGTTGATTTCAAATCACAAAAACGAACCCCGAAACTCAGCGCCGCCTTTTATGGGAATGTAATCAAAGAGAATCGCGTGCTTTAACTCAGTTGATACCTCTTGAGCGGATCACACTGCGCTACCAGCGCCACATCTAAAAGTTTGAAAGTAAATTGGTCGGCCCTGGCAGACGATTTTCGAACTTTTTCTATGGCTGAGAGAAGATCGAGTCCTGCCATAGGTGACACTGTGCCCATAGGGAGTGTGAGGCAAGGGACTATTTCGCTAAAGTGACCCTATAGGAAACCCGAGAAGTCCTTTCCGAGACGCCAGCGCTGAGATATTGCCTTGGCAAAGGCGAAAAGGGTGGCGTCTGCAAGGGCCGTAAGCCTGTCTTGAGCGCCGAGCGGGTGGCTGGGCTATCAATCGGGGCTGCCACGGGGAAGAGGGCCGCCTGGAGAAGGTCGGCATCAGCCGGGAGGTGCTTTTACCAGTACCTCGAGGCGTAGTGGCTAACGACCATGGTTAAGAATCATGGCGAATCCCGGGTCCAGGAAGACTGGATCTGGGGGGTAGTCAACTTCCGGGCTGCCCGTCATACGGGTGTAGTGCCCATATGCTGAATCAACTCGCCAGAAAACAGGAAGTAATTATCAATAGAGCGCGGACACTTCAGGCCGGCAGCAGCGATGCTGTTCTGCGGCTTCTGCTGGGCGGTTCACGGGAGATTGGCAGTGCGCTGGGCCTAGACGATGATTGGCCGGTGCGTGTGATCGAATCAACGGGAAACTACGGCGAAATTTATGAGCGTGATCTTGGACGTGCATCAACGATGCGCCTGCCACGTGGTGAAAACAATCTGCGCGAACACGGCGGCGTGATGACGTCGCCCCCCCCCAAATAATCAGTCTCAATGCGCAGGCACACTACGATCATCGATTATCGTGCTAGCGGGAAATCGATCGTTTTCTCTTTTTGCGCGGATTGCCAAGCCGCATCCAATATCTCCGTCACGGTAATATTTGTCTTCAGCGAAGACATGCTATTGCCTTCCTGAATCTCTCCGTTGATGACAGCAGACAGGTAGTGCAAAGGGTCGTCGTATGGCGCTTCAAGCGGTTGGCCAACCGTTATCTTTGCGTCCGGTTCGTTTGCCCTGCGCACTTCGAGACGGCTGGAGTCGATTGTTTTCGCATAGCCCGTTCGACCGTACATGTCCATCTGCTTCATACTGACGGGCCAGTTCCATGAAGCCTGCACTATCACGACAGCGTTTCGATAGTTCAGGATAATCTCCGCTTCGTCGTCCACGTTGGAATACACTTCCGGCTGCATTCGCTTAGTCACAGCGGTTACTGATTGTGGAGCTTCGCCATTCATAATCCAGGTCATCAGATCGGGGCCGTAACAGCCGAAATCGGTCAGCGCTCCATCGCCATCCTGCTTTGGGTCGGTCAACCACGATAGAAAGGTGGGTGAGACGCCAATTGCCTTTGGACCGGAATGCCCGTCGCGGACGACAGCCTTGACGATATCGCCGAGTTCGCCTTGCTTTAGCAAGCTGATAGCCTCGGTATTACTGGGGTACCAACTCGTCTCATAATCAACTAGCACATGGATGTGTCCCTTGAATGCAGCACGTTGGATTGCGAGCGCGTCTGCGTATGTTAATGCTAGCGGTTTCTCCATGAGCACATGAACACCCAGTGCGGCGCATGTTTCCACCACTCTTCTGTGCTCGCTCGGCGGTGTGAATACTAGCGCCGCTTGTGGATGTGCGTGCGAAACCATCTCTTGGATCGTGAGATAGTGCAGACTGGGCAAAATATGAAATCTCTGCGCATAGAGATTAAACAGCTTTTCGTCCGGCTCAACAATGCCAACTAGCTGAACGTCCGCGCGGTTCAAGATGCTGCCGGCCGGAACCAGCACGCCGCCACTGAGAAAGCTCCCAATATGATCGTGACTGAGGCCAATGATCCCGACTCTCAAAGGGGCAGCAGGAGAGGTTGTGGCTGAATAAGAACTCGTGCAGCCGATTATCAAACAAAAGAAGAAAGCAAGGATGCGTTTCATTTCGCTCATTCTACCTAAGATTGCATGGGGGTGTGCGCGAGGACGATTCCGGAGTGCCTCTTTTGCATTACCCCGCGTTGCGCCCACGGTCGCCAACCCAGTTATGCCACACTATTCGTCACGGCGTCACATCGAACGTGCCGATGGCGCCTGCGGTCACATGCAGCGCCAGCAGATGACCCAGCGTATCCACGGCGGTACGCACCTTGGAGCCTTTGCGACATTTGGCCCATCGTATCCAGCGCGTGCGCCCGACTCCGGCGTGGACTGGATGGTGCGGCTGTCGAGGATGATGGCGTTTGGCTTCGCTTTGCGCCTAGCGAACTCGCGCAGCAGGCTGCGCAGATCTTCGATCATGATCTCGAAGACTCCGGCCCGCAGCAAGTGTTCCCGCTGCAAAGCATCCTCTCGGCACAACGCCAGATACGACGCTACAAAAACCACTCCTCATTGCTTACGTCACTCGGATAGCCTACCTGTCGCGTGTTTCCCATCCCTTCATACTGGAGAAATATCAGCTGTTCGCAAAGAATCTGCCTTGGTCCAAGTTCATATATGAGCGCCGGTGCAAAACTAGGCCATGTAGCGCCGCGTAAGCGGCGGTATATGGCGGTGTAAAAGCAGGCCACCGCCGGGAGTGATTTCATGGACAGTTGCGCAAGCAGCTGGATTCATGGAACA
>Ga0302270_10000084_pt1 | contig 96065 bp, 75 predicted proteins | sample III_Bog_E2_3_FD_198773 | JGI IMG/M metagenome (GOLD analysis project Ga0302270, IMG submission 198773) | Peat permafrost microbial communities from Stordalen Mire near Abisko, Sweden - III_Bog_E2_3 | ecosystem: Environmental > Terrestrial > Soil > Wetlands > Peat | place: Sweden: Abisko... | reverse complement strand
CATCTCTGCCATCGCAATCCCGAGGTGTATGCGGCAATGTATCGCTATTCGCGCATGTTGATCGAAGAACTCGGCTTTGACGGCTTCCGCTTCGACTATGCCAAAGGGTTCGGCGCCTGGATGATCGGGCTGCTTGCGAAGTACCAGTATGTCAAGAACGGCAAGGACTTCGTTCCGTACGTGGTCGGAGAGTACTGGTCGGGAATGGAGGACATCGACGGTTGGCTGGAGCGGGTCGGAGAATTTACGGACAACCAGATCGCCGCATTCGACTTTCCCCTGCGTTACAAGCTGAAGGATGTGTGTGACACAATGCGCTACGATCTCCGCAACCTGACCGACGGCGGTTCGGTCATGATGAAGCGGCCGCGTCACGCAGTCACCTTCGTCGACAACCACGACATGGGCGACAACAGGATCGTTAATGACAAGCTGATGGCCTACTCCTTCATCATGGTGCATGAGGGCTATCCATGCGTCTTCTGGTACGACTACTACAACAATGGGCTGGCGCGGCCGGGGACGCCAAACGGCATTGATGCACTTATGCTGGCACACCACAATCATGCCGGCGGTGACTCGCAGATTCTGCACGCCGACCCCGACCTCTACATCATGCAGCGCGTAGGCTGGAAGGATGAAAGCAACGACCAGCCGGGGCTGATCTATGTGCTGAACAATCTGGGCGACAAGTGGTCGGGCACATCGGTGAAGACCAAGTGGGTCAATCAGAAGTTTGTTCCCATCGCCTGGGACGGACACGACGAGGCGTGGCCGGATCCGCGCACTACCGATGGCGACGGCAACGCAGAATTTCCTGCCCCACCGCGCGGCTATGCCATCTATGTACCGGCGTAGCCGGCTTCCAATTCTTATTTGATAGACGGTTGTGCGAGTGGATTGTAACGAAATTTGTCGTTCCATTTAGTCAAGCAACGGATAATTTACTGTGATCAATTTAGCAAGCCGTCTGGCTAAACAATCCGAATAATCGTCGCAAGATTCAGGATGGTCTATTCGGCAAAATATAGCGGCACTGTAGATAAAAATGTAGCTGTCATAACCCCAGGGTTCCACCAGTAGTCTTTGACTGGGGACTTCCCCGCGAGGAGGCAGCGATGGTGAAGCAGAGAGCGCAGTTGGCAGCGAGGCGGCAAGCAGATGCAAGCATACCGTGTGTGATCGGGCTGGACCTGGGCGATAAGTGGAGCCGGTACTGCGTGCTGGACAGCGCAGGCGTCATCCTTGAAGAAGACCGTGTGCGCAGCACCAGCGAAGCTCTCCGGGAGCTGTTCGGCGATGGTCGTGGTTGTACCAGGGGAAGAAGCGCTGGCAAAAGGCTCGCGCGTCCTCGATGGAGCCGAAGCGATCGGGGAACTCGGGTCGGTACTTGAGGGTCTTGAACTGGCTTTCCGAATATGGATTGTCGTCCGATACGTGCGGTCGACTATGGGTTTTGGTCACGCCCAGATCGGCCAGCATCAGCGCCACCGGCTTGGAGGTCATCGAGGTTCCGCGATCGGCATGGATGGTCAGAGTACCTGCCGCTATACCTTGTCTCTCGCAGGTTGCGGCGATCAGCCGCTTGGCCAGCTCGGCGGTTTCGCGTCCTGCCACCATCCAGCCCACCACGTTGCGGCTGAAGATGTCCAGGATGACGTAGAGGTGGAAGTAAGTCCATTTGGCCGGGCCGAGCAGCTTCGTGATATCCCAGCTCCAGACCTGATTGGGTCCGGTGGCCAACAGCTCCGGCTTCTTGTACTGCGGATGCCGAGGCTGGTTGCGGCGCTCCTTCATCTCCCCGTTCTGGGCCAGGATGCGATGCATGGTGCGGACCGAGCAGAGATAGATGTCCTCGTCCAGCAGCGTGGCATAGACCTCCGCCGGAGTCTGATCACGGAAGCGCTCCGAGTGCAGATGATCGAGCACCACCTGACGTTCTGCCGCGTCCAGAGCCCGCTCCGGCGTGGGGCGGACCCGCTTGGGAACGGTGGTGGGCTGCATATGGCGATACAACGTCGCACGCGGCACCCCGAGGGCGCGGCAGGCAACCGCTTGGCCAACACTTTTGCCCAACTGCAGAGCGGCGCTCATCAGTTCTCCTCGTCGATCTGTATGTTCGGAATTGGGTTGCCCAACAGCGCAGCCACTTTTTTTTGAACCTCGATGATCAACTCGGCGTTCTTCAGCTTCTTGGTCAAACGGGCAATAACGGCCTCTTGCTCGCGGTTCCGTTTGACCAGTGGGCTGACAACCACCTTGGGACCGCGCTTCTTGGCGGTCAGAGCGTCGAACTCTCCCTGCTTCCGCTGCCGCCTCCAGGTGGCCAGGTGCGAAGAGTAGAGACCCTCCCGGCGCAACAAGGCACCCACCCCTCCGACACCTCCGGTTGAATCGGCCTGGTCGATGATCGACAGCTTATACTCGGCGCTGAAACGACGACGATGCGGACGGGCGACCACTTCAGAATCCGGAACCAGCGGCCTCGGGGCGGACGCCGGGTGGACGCCCGCAGCGTTGGCTGCTTCTCCGCTACGCTCCGAAGCTGCCAACGCTGCGGAAGAAGTACTTGTCTTGCTTGTGCTCTTCAAAGTGAGATTTCTTTCCCCGTTCTAGTTCTCCACCATTAGGAGTTGGGCTGGGCTATTGGACATAGCCCGAGTATAGCGAAGAATAAGCGAATATGTATCTGCGACAGGGTTAGTTGGCGTGCTGCGATATTGCGAGGTTTGGGCATGACGGGAGTGGACGGCCTGAGTGAGATGGCGGTGATGGTGTTAGTTCACCTCGACAAGCAGGCAGATTGGGCAGTGCGAGCAGCAGGGAACTGAATAAATTTTGGTTTCCTGGAGCATAAGACGGGCCGCACCCGGGAATCCATCTGTGATGCGGGGTCCTCTGTCTTACGAGAGAGGGACAAGAAGGGCAATTTGCCCGTTGTAAGGTGCTTTCCATTTTGTAAGGTAAAAGGGGTGTACGGGGGGTACCGAGGCGCACGCCACGCACATGGCGCACATGCCTTGTGTGGCTTCAAGTCTATTATTATGTGCTGTTTGCGTTTCAGGTCAACGACTTGCGTTGTAAGGTGGCGGAGAGACAGGGATTCGAACCCTGGATACCTTGCGGTATACACGCTTTCCAAGCGTGCGCCTTCAGCCACTCGGCCATCTCTCCGCATTCCGCACTCGTCGGAAGGGCTTTGTTGAATCTAACACATAGCGGCACGTTGAGGTGTGGAAGGCCGGGAACCTATCGGTACGGCGCAAGTGGTCTGCCGGGGAGTGTGACCCCTGAATGGGGGCTGCAAGGGGGCTTACGGTGAAGCAGGACTTCGACAGCGCGTTATCCGCCCCGACTGGTAATGTCCGATAACATATATTATGTATACTTATTGCCACATGGGAATCGCAGGTCGAGTAGTCTGCTGTTTTCTGAAGTCCTCGTCGGAGTTCTGCATTGCTTGCGCTAAGATTTAAACAGCAGTTCCCTCAGCAGAGTGTGCGCTGTGCCGGAACTTGTTCGCAAGGGACATTCATGGATTCTGAACTTCCTCTAGTCTCAGTCCTGTTCGTGACTTACAGGCGAATCGATTTGCTGAAGTCGGCTGTAGACACATTTTTACGCAACACCAAATACCCCAATCTCCAGATTGTGATTGCGGACGACGGTAGTGGAACCGAAATACAGGACGCCGTCAGCAAGCTGCCCGCGGATGATTTTATTCTTTCGCCGAAAAACCGTGGCTTAGGCGCAAATAATAATAGTGGACTCAGCCTCTGCCGCGGGAAATACATCCTGATGCTCCAGGACGATTGGCTCTGCGTTGGCCCGCCAGACTACCTGCTACAGAGCGTCAGCGTGATGGAGCTGAATCCCCAGGTCGGCTTGATCAACTACGCCGGCGGCCCCGTTAAGCCTGATATGTCACTTCGCCTGGCAGGGTCGGAGGAGCCGTGCTATATCAACCGGCAGGTGGTGGAAGAGGGGCAGGATAGCTACCTGTACAGCGACCAGCCACATCTGCAATCCCGCGCTTCGCTGGACTACGTTGGCCCTTATGTGGAAGCGCGGCATATGGAACAGTGTGAGCGGGATTACGAGATTCGCTGGCGCAGCCAAAAGAAGTTTGCTGCCGCCATCTTCCCCGGGTACTTCATGCGTATTTTCAGGAACCAGGGCGTAGAGCATAGCTTGCGGAGGTCACGCCTCCGTTATCGCATTGACGACAACCTGCAGCCAATCGCTCGTGCACTACGCCAACGATCCGAATTAGTCTATAAATCTGGACGATTCGTGGTTCGTGCATTTCAACATACGCTGGAATGGATTGGCATCGCAAAGTAGCCGGCTATTCTGCTGGAGCTTGTTTCCGCTGAAACCGTTGCGTCAATTGCGCAGCCACACCTTTCAGATCAAAGAACATGTATGCAGCGCCGGTCAAAACCAGGATTGCCAGCAAGAAGCACCCAATCTGCAGCGTATAGCTGAGCTGGCTGGTACGGGGTAAAGCAAAAGATGCCACCGTGAAAAATGCAACAGCAATCACCGTCAAGCGAATAATGTAGGTTGCACTCAGCCGGTCAACTGCCCGGAAAAGATCGACATTCAAGTGGAAGAGGTATGCCGTCTGTACCAGTTCGACGGCCAACCAATCCCCAAGCACTCCCATAATGCCAAAAGCGTGAGATAGCGGTACCATAGCCAAGACCATCACAATATAACTTCCAAACATAAATCGCGCCAGAGCTTCATGCGTATTCGTCGAGAACTGGAAAATGTACTTATGTTCCTTGGTGGAGATTACCGTGGAGATACATGCTGAAAGCACATAGGCTCCGGAATGGAAAAGGCCGGGTTTGTGAATCCACAGAGCCAGCAGAACGGGCGAAAGGAAGAGTACGCTTCCATTCCCTATCAGCACCAGTGAAAAAACCAGGCGCTCCGACTCGTAGTACAGGCGTTTAAGGGACGCCCATTCGTCGCGGGCGAAAAACATAGTGATTTCCGGGCCAATGGCCTGGCTCAGCGATGAAAGCATCATGCGCATCATGGAAAAGATAGTGCGCATAATAGAGAAGATGGCCACTACCGTCGGGCCAACGACATGCTGGAGAATCAGGATGGGACACTGATAAACCAGAAAGGTTGTAGAGAAAATCAGCGCAAAATGACCGCTGGGTTTCAGCATGGTCCTGACGTAGTTGCCATCCCAGAAGCGCAGTGTTGGAAAAATCTGTGGCGCGCTGTGGCGCGTATAGAGGACGACCAGAAACATGATGACCAGGTAGGTCGCCAACTGCACCGCGGCAAGCGTGGAAAAGCGCACATGGAGCAGAACCGCGCAGATGCTGGCGACAATCAGCGAGAAGCGCTGTACGTTTGACCAGTAGGCGCCCACATGGGCACGACCCACTACCATGAACTGGCCAGTCAGGTAGCCAAAGATGATATTGCCTAATACCTGTAGCCCAAGTAGGTAGATTGTGAGGGCAATCTCATGTGGCGTTATTGGCGTCAGCCCAGTGCTTCCATCCATTCGCAGCCAGCGTTGCAGCGGCAGTAGAAAAATTCCGAGCATCAACGTGCCGGCTACTGCAACAACACCAATCAGGGTTCGCAGTGCCGTGGATTGCAGGACCTGAAAGGTCGCAATCTCGTCCTTGTGATACCGCACGGTTAGATCCTGTGTGACAAAGGTCTGTATCCCAAAGTCAAGGTTGCTGAGAATCGTCACGGTCGCGGAAAGAGCCAGCCATTCGCCATAGACGGCAATGCCATAGCGATGGATAAAGATAGGAGTAAGCGCAAGCTGAGTAAGAACACTGAGCAAATGTGAGGTGAAAAACGCAAAGATGTTTTTAAGAATCCGTTGCAGACTGCCCATGTTCTCCTATCGTATATGGCGCCGAGACATTAGGGACTATGGGGCCAAGTCGCCGTAATCCCTCCCCCTACCCAGTGTTCGAAGCCACAATATTCTATTTGTCTAATGTATAGTGGAAAACAATTTAACTGCTTTTGATTGATCTAAATTTAGCGCTGACTCGTCCAGCCGCAGACGGTACAGCGGTTAGAATCAATCTGTGACCGTCCCCCCTGTCCCTGCAGCAGGATCCCGTCCAATCTTTGCGACCGAACTCGGTGAGTTGGGAGGGGCTGAGCGTGCATGTCTGGCGCTGACGGACTGGCTGCACGAGCGCGGCCTATTACTTCGTGACCTATTACAATCCGGCGCTTAGGGCTTTTGCAGCGATCAGGCTACGCTGCGCGCGGGCATTGCGGGCTACTGCGGATGGAGGATAGAGTGCGAGCAGATCGTCCGCAGCGGCAATCACCTCGGCTACGCTGACTTCCTCAATTGCATAATTCGGTGGTGGCGGCGCCGGAAACCACGGCCCTTTGAGAATCCGTGCCCATGGCCGGCCCAGAGGCATCCATTCGACCGAATTCTGCCAGGCGGGCGCAATTACTACCAAAGGCAATTGCTGAGTGCGCGCCACGTGAAGACCTCCCGTATCGAGCGTAATCGCAATATCGGCAAGAGAACATACGGCCGCCAGTTCTGCCACCGTGGTTTTTCCCGCAATCGATTCTGCCCCCGGGCCTATACGCTGAGCGAGAGCCTGCTGGACGGCCACATCGCTTGGCATACCGGTCAAGAGAACACACAAACCATGCTTGCGTATGAGATATTGCGCCACCTCAACAAAACGATCTTCAGGCCAGCGTGTAGGTTGTCCCCCGCTGGTGCGCGTTACCAACACCGCGGTCCCCTTTTCAGGATTACCGATTAAGTTGCGCGCAAGATTGATTTCTGACGATGACAAGAAGAGCCGAGGCTCAATATCACGCGCATGGATTCCCAGTGGCGAAAGTATGCTCAGGTTGATATTAATCTGGCTTTCCTGGCCACCTGCTGTGAGTGGAACATCGTACAGTGCAGGAACCTGCGTGAACCCAATTCTCAACGCCTTGCCGCCCAGTATAAGTGCAACAGCTGCAATGCGAGTGCGGCTGCTTCCCCGGGTAGTTATCAAGCAGAAGGCGCGTCCACTCCGATACTCCCGCCGCAGAAAGCGCGCCGCAGCCAGAGTATGGGTATAAGGATTCGGTGTGATCAGTACGCGGTCAATATACGGATTATTGCGCAGCGCCTGCGCTGCCAGACCGAACGTCGCGACGGTGATTCGTGCCTCTGGACGGGCTGCGCGCAGCGCTTCCAGCATAGGTGTTTCATGAATGGAAGATCCCAGCGCGGGGTCGTAAAAGAAAAGCAGAAACTCCTGAATGCTGTCCAATTCACTTGGATTCACCCGGCCGCGCAGCAGTATCTCCGTTGACCTTATGAATGAAAAGATAAGCTTGCGAAGGTTCATAGTGGTAGCGGGCTACATCTTGTAGCGGCCCATATCCTCGTCGCCCAGTCCTTCGAGCCAGCGGCGCAACTCTTCTGAGTTGATATTCTGCGCGCCATTGGCGGTGAGCTTGGAGTTATCCAGTACCTGCCGGCTGACGTAGATGGGGCAGTCAGAGCGTAGTGCTAGAGCCAGCGCGTCCGACGGGCGCGCGTCCATGGTTACCAATTCCCCATCCTGGTCCATCCAGATCACGGCATAGAAAGTATCGTCGCGCAGTTCAGAGACCACAACCTTCTTCACCTGCGCGTTCAGCCCCCGAATCGCATTGCGCAGCAGGTCATGCGTCATGGGGCGTGGCGGGGTAGCCTTCTCAATCTCCAGCGCGATGGCATTCGCTTCATACATGCCGACCCAGATAGGCAGCACCATCTCGCTGTCCACATCTTTCAGCACAATGATGGGCATATTGGTAACAGGATCCATCATGAGTCCGCGGATCTTCATCTCCACATCGGGAGCAGCGGGCGCTTCGGGTTTGGTCAGGATATCCATCACTCTACCTCTGCATCCTAATTCGCTACGGCCACCATGCCAAGCAGGCTGTTTGGCATGGTTTGCGTAATACGCACACGCTGGTAGCTGCCAATGGCGGGAAGAATGGGCTGCGACGTGGTGAAATTCACGGTCTTGTTCTGCGAACTGCGTCCGGTTACCTGGCCGCGCTGCGGATTGTAGTGCTCCACCATCACCTCCATAAGCTCGCTAAGATGGCGCGCATAGTGCAGTCGCTGAATCTCGCGTTGCCGGTCATTCAGCAGCTTCAGCCGAGCCATCTTCACTTCGTCCGGGATGCTGTCTGCCAGGTGAATAGCAGGCGTGTTGGGTCGCGGTGAAAATTTAAACGCGAAAATAGCGTCGTACTTCACTTCGTCAATCAGCGTGAGCGTCTGCTCAAAGTCGGCTTCAGTCTCGCCGGGGAAACCGACGATCATGTCGCTGGTGATGGAGATGTCGCGCCGGGCAGCCTTGATCCAGCTCATGCGCTCCAGGTACCACTCGCGGGTATACTCGCGTGCCATCGCTTTCAGTACGGCGGTTGAGCCGCTCTGCACCGGCAGATGCACGTGATCGCAAAGCGCAGGGGATGCGTCGATAGCTTCCACAATGTCGCGGGTGAAGTCGCGCGGATGCGACGTGGTGAAGCGTACGCGGCGGATGCCGTTGAGCTCGCCAATGGCGAGCAGCAGTTCAGCGAACGTCTTCTTCCCTGTCGGATCGAGGTAGGAGTTTACATTCTGTCCGAGCAGTTGAATCTCGGTGTAGCCGCTGTCTGCCATGCGGCGTGCTTCACGCAGTACAGACTCTGCTGTGCGGCTTCGTTCCTTGCCGCGGGTGTACGGCACCACGCAGTAGGCGCAGAACTTGTCGCAGCCTTCGATGATGGTGATGTAGCCGCGGTGCGGATTGGTGCGTGAGGTAAATTCGGTCTCGAAGGTCTCGTCGGTCTGGCGATCGTCCAGTCCGGTAATGCGCGTTTCGCCCGCTTCCAGACGGACAAGCATCTGGGGCAGATTGCGGTAGCTGGCGGAGCCGGAGACCAGCGAGACATACGGCGCGCGCTCAAAGATCTTCTCGCCTTCCTGCTGCGCCACGCAGCCGAGCACGGCAAACTTCTTGCCTTCGCCCTGCAGCCGCTTGTACTCGTTCAGCCGGTGAAAAACCTTCTGCTCCGCCTTGTCGCGGATGGAACAGGTGTTGTAGAGGATCAGCTCCGCGTTGGCTTCGTCTTCCACGCGGGCATAGCCCTCCTGCTCCAGCGTGCCGATGACTTTTTCTGAGTCATGGGCATTCATCTGGCAGCCGAATGTTTCGATGTAGAAGGTCTTTGGCATCGCACTACCAGTATAGTGCGGTGCAAGCTGAAATCAGGCAGCAGGCTTCTGCTGTACGGGCTCTTTCCAGTAGCCCTGGTCGCGCAGAAAGTAGTTCGGGTTCCATGTATTCAACGCGGTGCGGAGAAACATGAACGCAATGCGGGCGTGACCCATCTTCTGAAAACGGCGGTTACTGGTATATATCTTCCCTGGCAGGATGCCGAAGCGGCGTACAGTGACTTGCTTGGTGAGCAAATAATCCTCCGCGTAGAGCGCCTGCTCATGAAAGCCGCCGAGTCTGTCGAATTCAGCCTTATCAAAAAGTAAAAACATTCCGGTGCCGAACGGAGTGAAGACGCTCGCGATGCGCTGGGCCACATTGTTCGCGGCAAAGAGCAGATCGTCGCGGAAGAGTCCAAAGGTGCAGCCAATGCTGGTGGTCATGCAGTGCAGTTCCCGCTTCTGCATTTCCGCTAACGCTCGGCGCAGCATGGTGCGGTCAGTCAGTTCTACATCCGCATCAAGAAAGAGTACGTAGCGAGTATCAGCCAGTCTTGCGCCCGAATTTCTCCCGACAGAAGGCAGGCCGCCCGGGATAACGGTGATGTTAAGCCGATCGGCGAACGCCATGGCCGCCGCAACCGTGTTGTCCGTAGAGTTCGCATCAGCAACGTACACTTTCGTATGCTGCAAGAGCGGGCAGTCCTGCCTGCTCAAAGAGGTCAGCAGCCTCGGCAGGTTCCATGCCTCGTTCCGGGCTGGGATAACGATCGTAAGCTGGGGATTCATCGGCAGCTCCTTCGTAGAGATTGATTCTGACGCATGCATCTGACACGGTGATGTAGGTCGGTGTTTCATCTACCCACGAACCGGTGTTGAAGTACTGCACACCATCTTTGCTGCGCTCGTCGGCTACATGGGTATGGCCGCAGAAGACGCGATCTACATGCCCCAGCTTGGCGTACGCCAGCGCGCCAGTGGCAACCTTCTCTGTCAGCCGCAGCCAGCGTGTGTTGAAGCGGTCCATGTGGCGGGTGACGAACTTGCTGGGGCTGTCCAGCTTCTGCAGATAGTGATATATCTCTACTCCGATACGGCTGATGAGCAGGTTGCGGCTCACAAAGCGGTCAAACTGGTGGCCATGAATCGCAAGGTGGCGCTTGCCCGCGAACTCCCACACATAGCGCCGGTACACGGGGATGCCGACGAGGTGCGACATGATCTTGGACAGGCCTTCATCGTGGTTGCCCTCTACCCACACCACCTTCACCTGCCGCTTGGGGTTTGAGAGTTTGCGCAGCGCGCCCAGAAACTTCCAGTGATCGCCGGTCAACCGGCTGAAGTTCAAATCAGAGAAGATGTCGCCCAGCAGAATGAGCTGACGGTACTCTACTGAGTGGAGGAGGTTCAGCGCATCGCGTGCCCGGCTCATCTCGGAACCGAGATGAAGGTCAGAAAGGATCAGCGTGTCATGCTGTTCCCTGTTGGGCTCCGGGCGATCGAATGATGGGCGGTACATTGGCGTCCTCTCCAGCAACGTGATCTGCTACCAGAGTGCTCTGTATGTATGAAATCAAGATGAATCGTAGTTAAATCATGCAAGGGGAACACAGAGATATACCTGCACCGCTGTGCAGGCTGGCTGCATCCAACCAGAAGACTCATCCTGCTGCAAACCACTGCAGTGCAGTACATTGCGAGAACGCTTATGACGATTAAGAAGAAGAAATCCGCGGCGGGCCATGCGCCTGCGCTGCTGAATCAGGCGCTGGGTAGCCGCGTGAACCGCTGCTTCGGTTGCGGCCCTGCTAACAGCTACGGCCTCAAGCTGCGCTTCCGGCTCGATCACGAGACCAACACCACCATTGCGCGGGTAAAGTTGACCAGCCGCTATGAGGGGCCTCCCGGCCACATCCACGGCGGCATCCTGGCCACGCTGCTGGATGAAGCGATGGGCAAGGTCAACAAGCTGTTTGATACCGTGTCCATGACGCGGCATATGGAGATCGAGTATCTGCGGCCATCGCCGTTGAATCAGACGCATACCGTAATCGGCCGCTTTGTGCGGCGCGACGGGCGCAAGATGTTTATGGAAGGCGAGGTCCGCAACGAAGCTGGCGAGGTTCTAGTGCGCAGCAAGGGGCTTTTCATCATAATTGACCCGGTTGCGCTCTTTGCCCGTCAGACCCGCCATCGCATAGACGGAGCCTGCCCTGTCGCGGTTCCCGACAAACGCAGGCCAACCCACAAACAGGCCTAGCCGCATCACTCCCGGCCTGAAACTGCTAAACTTAGGTTTTAGGAGAAGTTCATGGCAGTGACAGGCACAGACCACAGTCGGAATGAAAACAACAGCACAGGCGCATCGTTGCGGCTCAAGACCGGACTCGCCGAGATGCTGAAGGGCGGCGTCATCATGGATGTGATGAACGTCGAGCAGGCGCGTATTGCTGAAGAGGCAGGCGCAACTTCGGTGATGGCGCTGGAGCGCGTCCCCGCCATGATTCGCGCCGAGGGCGGCGTGGCCCGCATGGCCAATCCCAAGCTCATCAAGGAAATTATGGCTGCCGTGTCCATCCCGGTTATGGCCAAGGCCCGCATCGGCCACATTGCCGAAGCGCAGATTCTGCAGGAGCTCGGCGTCGATTTCATCGACGAGAGCGAAGTCCTCACGCCCGCTGATGAGGCGCACCACATTGACAAGCATGCCTTCACCACGCCGTTTGTGTGCGGCGCGCGCAACCTGGGCGAGGCCCTGCGCCGCATTGCCGAGGGCGCGGCCATGATTCGCACCAAGGGCGAAGCCGGTACCGGCGACGTAGTCCACGCCGTGCAGCACATGCGCCAGATCGTGCGCGAGATGAAGGCCCTGACCGTGTTGAGCGAGCAGGAGCTTTATCGCGCGGCCAAGGAGCATCAGGCAGCATATGAACTGATCCGCATGGTCGCGCAGACCGGCAAGCTGCCGGTGCCAAACTTCTCGGCCGGCGGCATTGCCACACCTGCTGACGCTGCGCTGATGATGCAGCTTGGCGCTGAAGCGGTCTTCGTCGGTTCAGGCATCTTCATGAAGGAACGCGCCACCCCGCTGGACGTGGAGCACAACAAGAAGGAGCGCGAAGAAGCTGTCTCCCGCGCCAAGGCCATTGTGATTGCGACCACGCACTTCAACGACGCGAAGATATTGGCGGAAGCAGCCGAAACCGTAACCGGAACCATGAAGGGCCTGGCAGCCGCTGCGATTGAAGAGAAGGATCTGCTGCAAACGCGCGGTTGGTAAGTGTTGCGGCGAATTACTTCGCGTTGCGATCTCAAACTTCCCTCTTGCTTTGCAGTGATGCAAACAGCAACAGATGGCACAACTGTGTCCGATCATGACCATAGCCAATGACAATTCGATGCTGAAGATTGGCGTCCTCGCCATCCAGGGCAACTTTGCTGCCCACGCGCATGCGCTGGCTGAGGTTGGCGCTGTAGCCATCGAAGTCCGCAAGCCGGAAGAGCTTACCGGCCTCGACGGTCTCATCATTCCCGGCGGCGAATCCACCACCATCCTGAAATTTCTTGAACGTGGCGATTTCTTCGCGAGGCTGCAGCAGTTCGCGCAAACTGAGCCAGTCTTCGGCACCTGTGCCGGCTGCATTCTGCTCGCAAAGAACGTGCAGAAGCCCGCGCAGCGTTCGCTCGGCGTGCTCGATGTAACTGTAGAGCGCAACGCCTACGGCCGTCAGAATGACTCCGTCATCCTGAATGAACAGACCTCCCTGCCCGGCGGCCCGCTGGAGATGGTCTTCATCCGCGCCCCGCGCATCATCCAGGTTGCGCCCGGCGTAGAGGTCCTCGCGCGCCGCGGCGGCGACCCCGCACTTGTCCGCGAAGGCACCCTAATGGCCGCGACATTTCACCCGGAGATGTCCACAGATACGCGCGTGCATCGGATGTTCGTGGAACTGGTCCAGGCGCACAAGGCCGCAACCCACGCAGCCCGATAACCTGCCGCACATCATCTTATTTTTACGTTCGCACCGGTAGCTCTTTCTATTAAATCTTGCACTTAGCCTGTGGCGAAGTCATGTGCGCTGTGGGTAGTTCGCGCCCTGTACGTCAACAAGGTCAAACAAAAGAGGAAACTTCGGGGTCCCCGAAGTAATCTGACATAGAACATGCCGACGCTGACCCCACCCTCGCCGGTTTACACCCCTGACAAGAAGCAGCGGAAGGACCGCGCTCCCCAGGGACCGGGTTCCGGCGGGCGGCCTCCATACCTGAAGCGCACTGGCGGCGGTGGCGATGGTGACGATGGTGGTGACGACCAGCACTATAGACACGGGCCGGGCGAACGCCTGCGTCGCGCACGCCCCGCAATGATCTTCTTCCTGATAGCGGATGCCATGGGCTTTATGGCGCTGATCGTACTCTTCATGATCAACCGGGCCACGCAAGCCGCGCACTTCGCCCCCAATGGCCAGATGCTGGATGCCTGGCGAGCCATTCCCATTCCACCAATCCTGTGGCTGAACACGGCGGTACTGCTGCTAAGCAGCGTGACCATGGAACTGGCGCGGCGGCACATCTTCCATGAAGAAGATGTGATGGACGAGTGGCTGGGGCTGGGCAAACCGGCAGCGCGCCGGGCCATGCCCTGGCTGCTGGCCACGTGGCTGCTAGGCGTGCTCTTCCTGGCGGGCCAGTCGATGGCGTGGATGCAACTTGGTAGACGCCGCGGCTACCTCGCCGTCTACCAGAACGCTAGTGCCAGCCGGAATTACTTCAATCTCTTCACCGGTTTTCATGCGGTACACCTGGTGCTGGCGCTGATGGGGCTGAGCATCTGCGTGGGCACCCTGCTATATGCGCGGCGAGTAGAGGCGCGGCAAGTCTGGCTGGATACCATGGCATGGTGCTGGCACTGTATGGGGCTCTTCTGGATGGGCCTGTTTGCGGTGCTGATCTGGTGCCAGTAGCTCCGCCGGACGGAAGCCGGTTAGCTGGCGCCGCCGCCTACAAAGTGAACAATTTCGAGTTTGTCGCCGTCAATTACCGGGGTAGCAGCCCACTGCGCTCGCTGGACGATGGTTCCATTGTGCTCAACCGCGATGCGGTCGCCCTTGAGTTCAAGCGCTGCAATCAGTTGCTCCAGTGTGGCGCCGGTAGCGAGTTCCAGGGTGCGGGAATGGCCGTTAATTGTGAAGTTCATGCTCCACTGAGCCTACCATTTGCTGCCGTTGCAATCCCAGTGCGCGGCTGATGCGCTCGCGGATAGGCCGGATCTCCTCACATTCATCAAAGATCGAGCAGTTAAGCTTCATCATGATGTGGACAGCGGCAAACTCCGGCGAATGCGGGTCGGTGGACAGCCCCTCAGTGCGCGCCATGGCGCTGTCGACAAGGTACTCAATGGCGTGGCCCAGCTTCTCCAGCGCCATGCCCTGCTCACGGCTGGGGCGGCGGCGAACTGGAGCGGCACTGCGAACGTCTGCGCGCGGCATGGTGTGGCCTGGTTCTGCCGCAATGGGCCATTCCTCAGAAACCGGGGTGCTAACCGTAAGCGTGGACATTTGCTGTTCTCCTGTCCTGTATATCGGCTCTACTTGAAGCAACTTCAGTCTCCGAAGTGGGTATCCCACTATGTGCCGCTGACTGGTAGACTAGCGGGCGTGTGGGAGACTTTCCGTGATTAACGTCACAACGAATACGAAAGTGTTCCCGCGCTGGTTCCGGGCACTGACGGCTTCCTTCCTGGTCGCGCAGTTGGCCGTTACCGGACTGGCCACCGCCCAGCAGATGGCGCCACCTGACAAGAGCATGCAGCGCGACGATATGGGGCCGCAGTTGCCTGCCATCCGCATGGCTCCACCGCAGCAACCCACTGGGCAGCTGGATCTGGGCAAGACGCCCCTGATGAATGATGAGAAGGTGATTCTGCATCTTCTCAACCGGTTCACGTACGGCCCGCGCCCGGGTGAGGTAGAGCGCGTGCAAAGCATGGGCGCGGCAAACTGGCTGCGGCAGCAGCTGCAGCCCGAGACGATCGATGATTCCGCGCTGGACCGCAGGCTGGCCAGCTTCCCCGCCATGCAGTTGAAGCTGGAAGACCTGATGCGGCGTTACCCCGACGAACAGACCATCCGGCAGACAATGAATGGCCGTGGCAATATGCCGGGAGGCATGGCGGAGAAAGCCATCTACAACGACCAGATGGAGCGTTACCGCGTCCGCCAGGAGAAGAAGACAGGCAAAGATGCCGGTGACGATGCGATGAGCTCCGCCGACAAGTGGGATACAGATAAGCTGCTGGCTGACACACCGCAGAACCGCTTTGCATTCCTCTGCAAGCTCTCTATTGAAGATCTTCGCCAACTGCGCCAGGGGATGACGGACCAGCAGCGTCAGCATCTGATGGACGGATTTACACCGCAACAGCGTGAGGCCGTGGCTGCGTTTGCCGCGCCGCGCCAGTTGGTAATTTCAGAGGTGACCCAGACCAAGCTGCTGCGCGACATATACAGCGAACGTCAGCTACAGGAGGTCATGACCGACTTCTGGCTGAATCACTTCAGCGTCTATATGGCGAAGTCGGAACAGGCGCCGTATTACATCGCAGACTATGAGAAGAACGTGATCCGCCCGCGCGCCCTTGGCTACTTTGAGGACCTTCTCGTCGCCACTGCTGAATCTCCCGCCATGCTGAACTATCTGGATAACGCAGAGAGCATCGGCCCGCACTCTGAAGAAGCGAAGAATGGCGCTGGCCCCAATGCACCAAAGAACAAGGCCGCCGGGCTGAATGAGAACTATGCGCGCGAGGTGATGGAACTGCACACCGTGGGCGTGAACAGCGGCTATTCGCAGCGCGATGTGACCGAGCTGGCGAAAGTGTTCACCGGCTGGACGATTGACGGTAACAACGGCAAGGGGGCCCGCGCGGTCTTCAATGCAGACAAGCACGAAGGCGGCGAGAAGCATGTGATGGACCTGCGCATCAAGGCGAATGGTGAGAAAGAAGGCATGCAGGTGCTGCACATGCTCGCCACCAATCCCCATACCGCGCACTTTGTTTCGCAGAAGCTGGCAGTGCGTTTTGTAAGTGACAATCCCTCGCCCGCGCTGGTGGAGCGTATGGCTGAAACCTTCCTGCGCAGCAATGGAAACATCCGCGCAGTGCTGGCCACCATGGTTAGCAGCCGCGAGTTCTGGAGTGACGCGAACTACCACTCTAAGGTCAAGACGCCGCAGGATTATGTCGTCTCTGCCGTGCGCGCCGGCGGTGCCGACGTGGCCAGCGCAAGCGCCCTGGCTGCCGCGCTTACGCAGCTGGGCATGCCGCTCTACGGCATGCAGACGCCGAACGGCTATAGCATGAAGGCGGATGCGTGGAACAATACCGCGTCGCTGGTGGCTCGTCTGAATTTCTCCCTGGCGCTGGCCTCCAATCGGGTAAATGGCGTGCAAATTGATTGGGACGCGATGCTGGGCACGGGTGGCTCCTCACTGACCCCGGCGCAAAAGGAGAGCGTGCTGGAAGCGAAGCTGCTGCACATCCCGGTAGCGCCGCGCACGCGGGATACGATTCTGAAGGCCATCACCGGCAATTCCCAGCAGGATGCCGCCACCCTGAGGCAATTAATCACGAAATATCAGCAGCGTGACCCGCTCACCTTCGTCTCAGCTGACTCGGGCACGGCTGCCCCCCTCGATCCTCAGGCCGCTCTGGCAGCGGGTTTTCTCATCGGATCGCCTGACTTCCAGCGGCGCTAGCACAAAACCTTGTGCAAGAGTTGCCCCTGTCTCGTTGACTTTCAATAGCTTGACACTAGCCAGACACGCTCCTAAAGTCGAAATTGGCACGCCTAGCGTTTAGAATTGCATCAACCACGATATGCAGAGCACACCCTACGTCTGGAACTACTTCTCCCTTGCGCTGCAAATTGTGTGCGCCGTGGGACTTGCCGGTGGCATGATCGGCGCCTCGTACCTGATCGGACGGCATCGCAACTCCAGGGTGAAGCTTGAGACCTATGAGTGCGGCATGACCGCCGTCGGCGATGCGCGTAGCCGCTTCTCCGTCCGCTTTTACATGGTCGCTATGCTCTTTATCCTGTTTGATGTGGAAGCTGTCTTCATGTTGCCCTGGGCCGTTATCTATCGTGACCTCCCGCACATCACCGGCTCCCGTTTCTTCGGCTTCTGGGAGATGCTGGTATACCTCGGTTTTGTCGGCGTAGGGCTTTTCTATGTTTGGAAAAAGGGCGTCCTCGACTGGTCGACCGACAAGGGGGACCTCTAGTGCCGTCCTTTATGGATAAAGCAGCCGTGCTTGAGGGCTGTCCAGACAATGCTGCGCTGATCGCCGTCAATTCCCTTCCGGGCGTACTGTTGGATGCCCGCTACGACCGCGACGAGATGACACTCTTCGTTGCTCCGGCACAGATCATTGCTGCGGCCAGGGCCGTGCAGCAGGTAGGCTATAACTTTCTGGAAGACGTGACCTGCGTGGACTGGTATCCGTCCGCGCCTCGCTTTCAGGTGACATACCACATCCTCTCGCACCGCCTGAAGCAGCGCGTCCGCCTCGCAGCGATGGTGAGTGAGGGCGCCGCCATTGACAGCATCACGTCTGTCTGGCCCTCGGCAAACTTCTACGAACGCGAGGTCTTTGACCTCTTCGGCGTCCGCTTCAACGATCATCCCAACCTCATCCGCATCATGATGCCAGACGAGTGGGAAGGTCATCCGCTGCGCAAGGATTACCCGGTGGAGGGCTACCGCTGATGGCATTCACAACTGAACGCGATATGCCGCACTCCTCCGTCAGCGATGTGATCGAGGACTCCGCACGGCACAATCAGGAGGCTGCGGACACGGCGAAGGACCAGACCATGGTCCTCAACATGGGTCCGCAGCATCCCTCCACCCACGGCGTTCTGCGCCTGCTGCTTGAGATTGACGGCGAGACCGTGGTGAAGTGCGCACCCGATATCGGCTACCTGCACACCGGCATTGAGAAGACCTGCGAAGCGAAGTTCTACCAGCAGGTTGTCCCGCTTACGGACCGCATTGACTATCTCTGTCCCATGACCAACAACCTGGCCTACTGCCTTGCTGTTGAGAAGCTCATCGGCCTCGAAATTCCCGAGCGCGCAGAGTACATGCGCGTCATGCTGAATGAACTCACCCGCATCCAGTCGCACCTGGTCTGGCTCGGCACACACGCCATGGATCTGGGTGCGCTCACGGTCTTCCTCTATTGCTTCCGCGAACGCGAAGAGCTGCTGCGCATCTTTGAGAACGTCTCCGGCCAGCGCATGATGACCAGCTACTTCCGCGTCGGCGGCCTGTCGCTGGAGCCACCCATCGACTTCTACGATCAGGTGCGCCGCTTCCTGAAGATGATGCCCTCCAAGATCGACGAGTATGAGAATTTGCTCAGCGGCAATCCCATCTGGATTGGCCGCACCAAGGGCGTCGGCTACCTCTCGCCGGATGAGGCCATCGCTCTCGGCGTCACTGGCCCGCCACTGCGCGCCTCCGGTGTGGATTGGGATCTTCGCCGCGATATGCCCTACTCCGGCTACCAGAGGTTCCAGTTCAACGTGCCCATCTCAACCGATGGCGACGTATGGGCGCGGTACGTCGTCCGCATGCAGGAGATGCGGGAGTCCCTGAAGATTGTCCAGCAGGCGCTGGATGGCCTGCCAGAGGGCCGCATCACCGCTGACGCGCCGAAGATCGTTCTGCCCGAGCGTGAAAAGATGAAGACGCAGATGGAATCATTAATCCATCACTTCAAGATTGTGACGGAAGGCTTTGCTGTACCAGCAGGTATGGTCTATCAGGGAGTGGAATCGCCCCGCGGCGAAATGGGCTACTTTGTCGTCTCAGACGGCACCGCCAAGCCCTACCGCGTCCACATGCGCAACCCCTCGTTTGCCACGCTGCAGGCGATTGAAACCATGTGCAAGGGCAAGTTGCTGGCAGATGTAGTGGCAGTAGTTGGTTCTATCGATATTGTGCTGGGAGAGATTGACCGCTAGGGTTCAGGGAGGCTTCTGTGCAAGACGTGCAAGCTGAACTGAACACGTTAGTCCGGCGGGAACTATGGACGTCACTGGTTGGGTCACTGAGCTCGCATCTTGCAGCTCTGCAGGTGTCAGGAAGATTGAGCGGCGTCCAGCTGGTTGAGGCGACGCAGGAACTGGAAGTAAATGTACGCACGGCAAACGCGATCCTTACGATCCGGTTTGATCCGGAAAGCGGTATAGGCATTTGGACTGAGTTCAAGGGCCGGCAGACGATGGGTGGCTGGACCATGTCAACCGGTGGAAGTATTGCACTAGATGAACAAATGATGGATTTGGAGTTTGCCGTAGAGCACTTTGCGGCAAAGCTTGTGTAGGGGAACGAGGTACGGCACGATGTTCGGTAAGAATAAGCAACGCCTTCAAGAGAAGTTTGCAGAACAAACATTCATTGACGGCCCTATCGGCCAGCAGTTTGGATTGAAGCCGCCACCCGGAATGGGATGGTTCAACAAGCAGGGGACAAAGCGCCCGGCGCAAAATCGCAATTCCCTGCTCTCATGGTTTCTATTCCTGAAGTGGTTCAAGTAACTGGAGATGATGCAAGCGTGAGCACAGTAGCCAACACGATCTTTTCGCCGGAACTCGCGGCCCGCTTTGACAAGCTGGTGACGATCTACCCGCTGCGCCGTTCTGCGCTGGTGCCCATGCTGCTCTACGCGCAGGATGAGCTGGGTTACGTCTCTGACGCTGCCGTGCATGAGATCGCGGCGCGCATTGGCATCTTCGAGCTCGACGTCCGTAACGTCCTCAGTTACTACTCCATGCTGCGCACCAAACCCGCAGGCAAATACAACGTGCAGGTCTGTACCAATATCAGTTGTATGCTGCGCGGCGGTTACGAAATTCTGGATCACTGCAAGAAGAAGCTCGGCGTGGAGAATAAGGGCGTAACCGAAGACGGTCAGTTCTCGCTGGAAGAGGTTGAGTGCATCGGTGCCTGCTGCTGGGCGCCCGCCATGCAGGTCAACTACGACTTCCACGAAGACCTTACTCCTGCCAAGGTTGACCGCATTCTGGACGACTACGCCCACGGACTGGGAAAGGACGTGAAGTAGTGCCAACCCTGGTCAGCCATCCCGATGAAGTCAAAGTCATCTCCCGCCGCTTCGGCATGGGCGCTGCGGAGATCGACAAATATATCGAACTCGACGGCTACAAAGCCGCGCGCCTTGCCGCTGAAAAAGGTCCCGAGTGGATTATTGCGGAGATGAAGGCCAGCGGCCTGCGCGGTCGTGGCGGCGCCGGATTCCCCACCGGCATGAAGTGGTCGTTTGTTCCCAAGCAGAGCCCGAAGCCCAAGTACGTACTCGTCAATGGCGACGAATCCGAGCCCGGCACCTGCAAGGACCACGTCATCTTCCTGCACGATCCGCACACCGTCATTGAAGGCGCAATGATCGCCGGCATGGCCATCGGCGCGAAGACCGGCTTCATCTATCTCCGCGGTGAATATCGCTACCTGCTGAAGATCGTCGAAAAAGCCGTGGCCGATGCCTACGCTAAGGGTTTCCTCGGCAAGAACATCTTCGGTATTGCCAGCCTCGATTTTGACGTCATCACCCAGACCGGCGCAGGCGCCTACGAAGTCGGCGAAGAGTCGGCGCTGATGGAGTCGCTCGAAGGCAAGCGCGGCGTTCCCCGCATCCGCCCGCCATTCCCCGCTGTCGTCGGCCTCTACGGCGGTCCCACCATCATCAATAATGCTGAGACTATTGCTGCCGTCCCGCACATCCTTAACATGGGCGGTGAGGCCTACGCCAAACTCGGTAGCGAGCGCAACGGCGGCACCCGGCTCTTCGGCATCAGCGGCCACGTCGAACGCCCCGGCATCTACGAGCTGCCCATGGGCTACAACCTGAAGAAGGCAATCTACGAAGTGGCTGGCGGCATCAAGGGTGGCAAGAAGCTGAAGGCCGTCGTCCCCGGCGGTTCGTCATGCCCGGTGCTGCTGCCTGAGGAGATTGATATCGGCCTCGACTTCGACCAGATGGGCAAAGCAGGCACCATGCTCGGCTCCGGCGGCATCGTCGTTCTCGACGAAACCGTCTCCATCGTGGAATTCGCCCTGCGCGTCATCAAGTTCTACCAGCATGAGAGCTGCGGCTGGTGCATCCCCTGCCGCGAAGGCACGGACTGGATCAAGAAGACCCTCACTCGCGTCTACGCAGGTGGCGGCGTGAAGAAGGATATTGACAACGTGCAGTACCTCGCCGAGAACATGATGGGCCGCACCTTCTGCCCGCTCGGCGATGCTGCTGCCATGCCCACGCTGGGCTTCGTCAAGAAGTTCCGCAAAGAGTTTGAAGAGTATGTTGACGGCAAGCAGTCAGGAACCAAGCTGATGCCTGCTAATGATCTCGTTGAAATAGGGAGCCACTCATGAAGAAGCTACTTGCACTCGCTTTCGTCCTGCTTATCTGCACCGCACCCTTCGCCACGGCGGAGCGCCACACAAGCCATCCCGCGGAAGGCCCTGCGCCCATCCACAACGGCCTCTGGTGGGGCAATAAATCTCAACCCTTCCGCGACGGCTTCGTCACGGGCTACAAATCCGGCTCCCTGCACGCTGCCGGGCACCCGATTGATATCAACGCATTTCCCGCAAGCGAACTGATTGACGGCATCGACAGCTTCTACAAAGACTTCCGTAACCGCAACGTCCTCGTCGACGACGCTCTACTCTATGTCGTTGACCAGCTTCGCGGAATCCCCGACGATAAGCTCAACGCCGAGCTCCTGAAGATGCGTTCGGCCGCAGCACCCACAAATGTTGAATAGGCGATAGGAATTTCATGGCAGATGTAACCTTCACAGTCGATGGCAAGACCCTCACCTCCCCGGCGGGGACGCTGCTGATTGATGCCTGTAAAGCCGTCGGCATTGAGATTCCGGCCTTCTGCTACTACCCCGGACTCTCGCTGCAGGCTGCCTGCCGCATGTGCGTCGTGCGCATTGAGAAGATGCCGAAGCTGCAGACGGCCTGCACCACTCCCGTCGCCGAAGGCATGGTGGTGCTTACTGACACCCCGGAGATCAAGCAGGCCCGCAAAGCCACGCTGCAACTGCTGCTCGGCAACCATCCGCTCGATTGCCCCGTCTGCGATGCTGGCGGCGAGTGCGAACTGCAGGACATGACCTTCAAGTACGGCGCGGCAGACAGCTTCTATGCCGAACCGAAAAATCATCGCGACGAGCAGAAGTGGTCGCCGGTCGTCTACTTTGACCGTCCCCGCTGCATCCTTTGCTACCGCTGCATCCGCATGTGCGGCGAAGGCATGGACGTCTACGCGCTCGGCATTCAGAACCGCGGCTCGTCCTCGGTTATTGCGCCCAATATTCCCGCCAGCGAATCCCCCGACCAGCTCGCGCTCCTCGATTGTGAAGAGTGCGGCATGTGCATTGATGCCTGCCCCGTCGGTGCGCTCACCAGCGGAACCTATCGTTACAAGACGCGCCCGTGGGAGATGAACCACGTCGCCACCATCTGCACCCACTGCGGCGATGGCTGCAAGACCACGCTGGGTGTCCGCACCGTGGGCGACGGCACTGAGATCATCCGTGGCGACAACCGCGACAAGAGCGGCATTAACGGTGACTTCCTCTGCAATAAGGGCCGCTACGCCTTTGACTTTGCCAACCACGATGCCCGGCTCACCCAGCCGCTCATCCGCGATGCCAATGGCACCCTGCAGCCTGCTACATGGGATGCTGCCCTCGAACTCGTCGGCCAGCGTTTCCGCGAGCTGCGTGATGCGCGCGGTGGCGAGGCCATCGGTGTGATCGGTTCCAACCGCATCACCAACGAAGAGGCCTACCTGCTGCAGAAGTTTGCCCGCGGCGTGCTGGGCACCAACAATATTGATCACCATCGCACCGCGGACTATGCCGCCTTCGTCCGTGCTCTCGCTGGGCAGACCGGCAAAGCAGCTTCCCTGCGCGATGCCTCCACCGCACCTGCCGTGCTCGTCATCGGCGGCGACCCGACTGAGCAGCATCCCGCGCTGGCCTGGGCTCTGCGCACCAACGTGCGCCTTAACAACGCGCGCATCTACATCGCGAATGAGAATGAGATCAAGCTGACGCGCCAGGCGAAGAAGTTCGCGAAGATAAGCACGTTCGGCTACGCTGCGCTGGCCGCCTACCTCGGTGGAGACGACGCTGCCGCCGCCGGTGCTTCTGCTGATGCCGCTTCCCTCACTGCGTTCCGCGACGCACTGCGCGAAGAACAGAATCTGCTCATTCTCTTTGGCCCGGAACTGCAGGGCGCGACGCTGGAAGCCTTCGTCAAGCTCGGCCTCAGCCACGCTTCGGTAAAGTTTGCTCTGCTCGGCGACTATGTAAATTCACGCGGCGCGGCAGACATGGGTTTGCTGCCTGACCTGCTCCCCGGCTACACCCCGGTCACACAGGCAGGCGCGTTTGCCACTGAATATGGCAGCGGTCTCCCCGCTACGCCCGGCAAGAACATGATGGAGATATTCGATGCCGCGAACCACGGCGAAATCTCCGCGCTCTACATCGTTGGCTCCAACCCCGTAGCGCGCTACGGCGTAGATTCAGTCGCGCTGAAGAGCGCCTTCGTCGTCGTGCAGGACATGTTCCTGACTGAGACGGCTGCTCTTGCTGATGTTGTGCTGCCCTCGGCGAATCTTTACGAGAAGACCGGATCCGTCACCAACACCTACGGCGACTTGCAGCAGGTCAAGAAAGCCGCGGACCGCGCCGGTGTCCGCACGGACTTCGAACTCATCGTGCGCATTGCTGACAAGATGGGCGCGGACATCCGCAAGCTGGTTCCCTTCGGCAGCGGCACCCGCGGCGACATGGGCCAGACGCGTGGCGCGCAGTCCGGTGAGGCGGATCGCCACGCAGTGTGGCTCGCGGCCAATAATCTTGAGCCTCGCCTCAGCCCCTTTGACACCACCGCAGTAATGGACGAAATTCAGCGGCTGGTGCCCGGTTATAACTTCCTCCGCTTGCAACTGCTGAGCGGCAATGACCAGCATCTGCAGCCTGCAAACGGCAGCAGCCTGGTGCAGATTGCTGCCGCCCGCAAAGGTCTGGTCATGCCGGCCGCAGACACCCTGTTTACCTCCGGCACGCTCGGCCGCTACAGCGAGATGCTGACCACGCTCAACGATAAGTATCGCAACAAGCCGGCCGAGATTGCGGCGGACTGAATGAGAGAGACGAACGCATGAACTCGCTGAGCCCCATTCAGATATATCTACTCATCACCCTGCTGAAGGTCGCGCTGGTGATTGTGATTATGCTGACCGGCGTCACCTACACGGTGCTGCTGGAGCGCAAGGTGGTGGGCCGCATCCAGAATCGCTGGGGACCCAGCCGTGTTGGCCCCTTCGGCTTGCTGCAGACCGCTATCGACGGCGCCAAGCTCTTCCTCAAGGAAGACATGACGCCCTCAGGTGTCTATCATCTCCTCTACCTCGTTGCGCCGCTTATTGCGCTCACCTGTGCGCTTCTCTCCATCGCAGTCGTGCCCTACGGTGCTCCGCTTTTCATCCACGGCGTCAACCTCTTCCAGGTGGCTGACGTAAACATCGGCCTGCTGGTTATTCTCGGCGTCACCTCCATCGGTGTGTACGGCATCGCCCTGTCGGGCTGGGCGTCGAACAATAAGTATTCGCTGCTTGGTTCTGTCCGCGCCACCTCGCAGATGATCAGCTACGAGCTCGCGCTCGGTCTCTCCCTTGTCGGAGTAGTCTTGCGCGCACGGTCACTCAGCATCAGCCACATCGTCGCCAGCCAGTCCGCTCACGGCGCTCTCTCGTGGAATGCCTTCGGCGGCTTCCAGTTCATCGCCTTCTTCGTGTACCTGATCGCGGCCTATGCTGAAACAAACCGTTCGCCCTTTGATCTCGTTGAAGCGGAGAGCGAACTGACCGGCGGTTATCACACCGAATACAGCTCGGTGAAGTTCGCCATGTTCTTCATGGCCGAATACGCCAACATGATCACCGTCAGCTGCGTCGCTACCCTGCTCTTCTTCGGCGGCGCCGGCAGCCCCTTCGGCCACCTACTGCCGAACTTCGGGCCGCAGTGGGTGCAGGCGCTGATTCCCGTCTTCTGGTTTGTCGCCAAGGTTTTCTTTTTTCTGTTCCTCTATATTTGGGTGCGCGGAACGCTTCCGCGCTTCCGTTATGACCAACTCATGGCCTTCGGCTGGAAGTTCCTCCTCCCGGTCGCCATGGCCAATATTGTCATCACCAGCCTGGTGTACGCGTGGCACGGTTAGTTGTCAGAGTTTGCAGTACTTAGACGAGTCGTTTGCTTATGAAGCTGTTGTATATGGCTAGCTGTTAGATTTTTGAAGCAGTTATATAAGTTTGGTTTTTGCTTTGCTTGTATTTTTGCTTTCGTTAAGGGCATGGCTTCAGCCATGCCGTACATTGGTTGCAACACTGTGGGCTTCAGCCCCTGAGGGCACGTTTCTTTAGCACGGATTTACTACGGAAATAGACCAACTATGCATCTAGCGTTTTTCCTCATCTTCGGCGGTCTGGCGGTAGCAGCAGCACTTAGTTTCCTGCTGCAGCGTCATCCCATCAACAGCGCTCTGTCGCTGGTGGTGGTTATGCTCGCGCTCGCCATCCTCTACTGGTCGCTGGGCGCGGAGTTCCTCGCTGCGGCACAGGTTATCGTCTACTCCGGTGCCATTATGGTGCTCTTCGTCTTTGTCATCATGCTGCTCAATGCAGGCGAAGAGCTGCGTACCCACGGCAGCAAGGCCGCCTACATCGCCGGATTCCCCGGTGCAGCCGCCATCTTCTGCCTGCTCACCTTCGTCTTCCTCTCCAGCCGCCACATCTTCGGCTACGCCCAGTCCGGCGTTCTCAACGCCTCGGCCCGCGACGGTTCCAGCAACATCACCCAGATCAGCACCCTCCTCTTCCGCGACCTCCTGCTCCCATTTGAGGTCACCTCAATTTTGATTCTCGTTGCGATACTCGGCGCCGTAGTCCTCGCGCGAAAGGAGCAGTGATGACAACTCTCAGAAAACGCATGATTGCAGGCACTGCAGTCTGGCTCTTTCTACAACTAATCGTGGATCACTGGGTTAGCGGGCATTACAGGCATGTATATATCTACAGGCATGTGTATATCGAGGACGTCACCACAACTGTCAGTTTTGCAGCTTTGGCCGCATATATCTTGGTAATTAATTGGAGGTCGCAGCATGGTGCCCATTAGCTACTACCTCATCCTCGCTGCCATCCTCTTCTCCATCGGCGTTGGCTCGTTCCTCATCAAGCGCAACGTGATTACCATCTTCATGTCCATTGAGCTCATGCTCAACGCCGTGAACCTTACCTTCGTCGCCTTCGCCCACATGTGGGGAAATCTTAACGGCCAGATCTTCGTCTTCTTCGTCATGGTTGTTGCCGCGGCTGAAGCAGCCGTCGGCCTCGCCATTATTATCGCTATCTTCCGCACACGCGAAACGCTCAGCGTCGACCAGGTGAATCTGCTCAAACTATGACCCCCATGTCTCCACATCTGATCTGGTTCATCCCACTGCTGCCCTTCGCCGGGTTTGTGGTGAATGGTCTGCTCGGCCGCCGCCTCTCGAAGAATGTGGTCACGGGCGTTGCCCTCTTCTGCACCGCGTTGCCCATGCTGCTCGCCCTCTGGCTCACCGCCACGTTCCGTGCAGAGCATTTGCTCTCGCTCGTTACCGGGCACCACATCTGGATACAGATCTCCGGCTTCCAGGTTCTCTTCGCGCTCGCCGTAGACCACCTCACGCTGGTCATGCTCGCCGTCGTCACCGGCGTAGGCTTCCTCATTCACATCTACTCCGCCGGATACATGGCGCACGAAGAAGGTTACTGGCGTTTCTTCGCCTACCTCAATCTCTTCATGTTCTTCATGCTCACGCTGGTGCTCGCGGCAAACTTCCTCCTGCTATTCGTCGGCTGGGAAGGCGTCGGCCTGGCCTCGTACTTGCTCATCGGTTTCTACTTCAAGAAAGATTCCGCCGCCAACGCAGGCAAGAAAGCCTTCATCGTCAACCGCATCGGCGACTTTGGTTTTCTGCTCGCCATGTTCATGATGATCGCGCACTTCGGCAGCCTCAGCTTCGGCAGCGTCTTCGCGCAGGTTGCTATGCACCCGCAGTTGCAGGGTGGATTTCTCACCGCCATCTGTCTCCTGCTTGTGCTCGGCGCTACCGGCAAATCGGCGCAGATTCCGCTCTACATCTGGCTGCCAGACGCTATGGAAGGCCCCACCCCGGTCTCCGCACTCATCCATGCTGCCACCATGGTCACCGCTGGCATATACATGATCGCGCGCTGCCATGTGCTCTTTGACCGCTCGGCGCTTGCGCTCGGTGTGGTCGCCCTCATCGGCGCGCTCACGGCGATTTTTGCCGCCACCATCGGCATGGTGCAGACAGATATTAAGCGCGTGCTGGCCTACTCCACTGTTTCGCAACTGGGCTACATGTTCCTGGCCTGCGGTGTTGGCGCCTACTCTGCTGCCATCTTCCACCTGCTCACCCACGCATTTTTCAAGGCGCTTCTCTTCCTCGCCGCAGGCTCGGTCATCCACGCTCTGAGCGGCGAGCAGGATATGCGCAACATGGGCGGTCTGCGCCATCGCATTCCTGTCACCTTCTGGACCATGACGGCGGGCGTCTTTGCCATCGCCGGTTTCCCCGGCCTCTCCGGATTCTTCTCCAAAGACGAGATTCTCTACCACGCCTTCACCATGCCGGGCCCGATGGGCAAGCTCCTGTGGGCAGTCGGTCTGCTCACCGCGTTCCTCACTGCGTTCTACATGTTCCGGCTCTGGTATCTCACCTTCTTTGGCGCACAGCGTTTTGAAGATCATCTTGCCGATGGGCATCATGGTGATGCCGCGCTCGTCCATGCCCGCAAGGACACCCACGCAACCGTTGTGGCAGAGCCTGCACACGGCCACGGCGTGCATGAATCTTCCTGGGTCATGCTCGCGCCGCTGGTGCTGCTCGCCATCCTCGCGGTAAGCGGCGGCTGGATCGGCATTCCAATGGCGCTGGGCGGCACGAATCACTTCGAGCATTTCATGTATCCGGTATTCTCCACCTCGGTCGTGCCGCATCGCATGCTTCAGGCTCCAGCCGTCAGCTACACGCTGGAGCGCACGCTGGCCGCCATCTCCGTACTCGCCGCCGTCCTCGGTCTGCTGCTGGCTGATTACTTCTACCGTCGCCGTCCAGATGCTCTGGCAAAGCTGGTACACAATACGCGCGGCCTGCACGTAACTCTGGTCAACAAATACTGGGTAGATGAGATCTACGCCAAGCTGATCATCATGCCGTTGATGATGCTGGGCCGCTACGCGCTCTTTTACGGGATTGATCTGGCCGTTATCGGTGGCGGCACAGCACTCAGCGCCGCAGGCGTCCGCGGAACCGGTGGGCTGCTGCGTCGCATTCAATCAGGCAACATCCGTTCCTACGCCGGCTGGCTGGCGGCAGGCGCGGCAATTATTCTGGCCGTTACCATCTTCGGCCGCGCAATTTTGCACATATTTTAGAGGGTTTGGCAGCGCATGATGCTAGTGAACAACCATATTCTGACGCTCATCGTATTCGTCCCGCTCGTGGGCGCGGCGCTGCTTGCGCTTCTGCCCGTGCGTGGCCGCTCGATGCAGTGGGGCGCGCTCGCAGTTACCCTGCTCACCTTCCTGCTTACCCTGCACCTGCCCGCGCACTATGACTACATAGCCGGCGGCATGCAGTTTGAGAGCAACCACCTCTGGCTCGCGTCGCCCGCCATCCGCTACCATCTCGGCGTAGACGGTCTCTCCATGTGGCTGATCGTGCTCATCGGCTTGCTGGCTCCGTTTGGTGTGCTGGCATCGTGGCGCGCCATCGGCGATCGCACCAAGGAGTTTTACGTTCTCTTCCTCGTGCAGCAGACCGCCATGCTCGGCGTCTTCGTGGCGCTCGACCTCTTCCTCTTCTACGGTTTCTGGGAACTATCGCTCGTCCCGATGACCTTGCTCATCGCCATCTTTGGCCGCACAGAAAGCCGCCGCCGCGCCGCGATGAAGTACTTCCTCTACACCTTCATCACCAGCGCTCTGCTCCTGGTCGCTATTCTCTGGCTCTACGCCCGTACCGGCACCTTTGACTACACCGTACTGGCGCAGATGGCCGCTGCACATCAAATTTCGACCTCTGCTAAGGCGCTCTGGCTGGCATCGCTCGCCTTCCTGCTTGCCTTCGCCACCAAGGTTCCCGTCTTCCCGCTGCATGGCTGGCTGTCGGATGCCATCTCTGAGGCGCCCACCGCCGCCGCCATGGTGCTGGTCGGCGAACTTGGCCTGTATGCCATCCTGCGCTTCTCGCTCGGCATCTTCCCCGCGGAGTCGCACCGCATCGCGCCTCTCATGATTGCCCTGACAGCCATCGGCGTAGTCTACGGCGCGCTCATAGCTCTGGCTCAGACTGACATCAAGCGCCTCATTGCCTATGCTTCGCTCAGCCACGTCAGCTTCTGCGTGCTTGGCATCTTCAGCTTTACCATCGCCGGCATCAACGGCTCCATCTACCAGGTCATCAACCATGGCATCTCCGGCGGCGCCCTTCTCCTGCTGGCAGGCATGCTGTATGAGCGCTACCAGACCTACGACATGCGTGACTACGGCGGCCTGGCCCAGACCATGCCCTGGATGGTCACCCTCTTCGTCATCACCACGCTCGCCCTCATCGGCTTGCCCATGTTCAACGGCTTCATCGGTGAATTCCTGGTCCTGAGCGGCGCCTTCCAGACCCATCCCCGCTGGACCATCCTCGCCACCGTCGGCGTCATCCTTGGCGCGGCCTACATGCTGTGGATGGTGCAGCGCATCTTCTACGGCAACGTAGCCCCGAAGCTCAGCACGCTCTCTGCAGGGATTGACATGCCCGACCTCAGTGACCGTGAGCAGATTACTCTCTGGCCGCTCGCTGTGCTCATGCTCATCCTCGGCGTCTTTTCGCCCTACTTCCTGCGCGCGATTGATACCAGCGCCGTGCTGCTTGCGGATAAGCCCCCAGCCGCTGCCGCACCCCACGTGGTTGTTCTCAGTTCCGCCACCTACGCGCTTCCGGACTCCTCTACGGATTCCGCGCAAGGAGGCAAGTAAGCATGCTCTCCATGAACGTAATCCGCCTCCTTCCTGAAATCATTCTCACCCTCAGCGGCGTCATGGTGATGCTGGAAGAGCCCATGCTCCCGGCCACCCGCAGCCGCAAATCGCTCGGCTGGTTCGCCATCTTCGGCACCCTCGCCGCCGGTGCCGCCAGCCTCTGGCAGTTGCACTTTCCCGTCGGCACCGCCTTCTACGGCATGGTGCAGGTTGATGCCTTCAGCGTCTTCTTCCATCTGCTCATCTGCGCTGTCGTACTGGTCACGCTGCTTACGTCACTGGATTATTTTGAAGGCTTTGCCACTCATGCCGGCGAATACTTCGCACTCGTCCTTTTCGGCGCGACCGGCATGATGCTGATGACCTGCTCCGTCGAGCTGCTCATGGTCTTCATCGGCCTTGAGATCTCTTCCATTTCGACTTACATCATGGCGGGCATGCGCAAGGGCCAGGGCGCCAGCGCCGAAGCTGCGCTGAAGTACTTCCTCCTCGGCTCCTTCGCCACTGCATTCTTCCTCTACGGCGTCGCGCTTATCTTCGGAGCCACCGGCAGCACCGGCTTCGCTGCCATCGCCGCCGGTATCCCCACCGCCAAGGCGCCGCTTCTCGTTGTCACCTCCTTTGCGCTGATGCTCATCGGCCTCGGTTTCAAAGTCTCCGCCGCGCCCTTCCAGGTGTGGACGCCCGATGTCTATCAGGGCGCACCCTCGCCAGTCGTCGGCCTCATGTCCACCGCGCCCAAGGCTGCCGCCTTCGCCGTGCTGCTACGCGTTGCTTACACCGCATTCCCCACGTTGCAGCATCGCTGGAGCATCCTCATCTGGATACTCGCCGTGCTCTCCATGTTCGTCGGCAATCTTTGCGCCCTGCTGCAGCGCGACGTCAAGCGCATGCTCGCCTACTCATCCATCGCCCATGCCGGTTACATCCTTGTCGCCTACACCGCGTACCAGGCAGACGGCATCGCCGCGGTCTGCTTCTACACCGCAGCCTACGCCGCCATGAACGTCGGTGCCTTCGCCGTCATCACCCAGGTCAGCGGCGTGAAGGAATCCCTCAGCAACATTGAAGACTACGCCGGCATCGCGCAACAGCGTCCCATGCTCTCGGCCGCGCTCGCGCTCTTCCTGCTTTCGATGATCGGCATTCCCTTCACTGCGGGCTTCTTCGGCAAGTTCTACGTCTTCACTGCCGCGTTGCACGCCGGTCACCTGTGGCTGGTCGTCCTCGGCCTCATCAACAGCGGCATCGCCTGCTACTACTACCTGCGCTTCCTCATCAGCCTCTATTCGCCCGCTCCCTCGTCACGCGCCGAACTGCTGCGCGGCAAGCCCCTCAGCTTCGCCGCCGCTGCTGGCATCACGCTCTGCGTCCTCGCAACTCTGGCGGTCGGCATCTTCCCCGGCCACGTACTCCATCTCGCATCCCGCGCCTCAGACATCACCGCCATCACCCATTAAGACTCAACAGTGTTGACAGCGATAAAAGCTGATCACCACCGTTAAGTATCAGAGACAGCAAAAAGCCCCCGCCGAAGCGGAGGCTTTTGTTTTTGCGAGCGGAGCGAGCGTATCGCCGTCCGCGCAGGACTTACTTTACCTTGATGAAGATGATCGCGAAGGTAAACAGCGCGAGCGACTCGATGAACGCCAGGCCGAGAATCAGGAATACGAAGATTCCGGGGCGGGCGCCAGGATTGCGCGCAAGCGCTTCGGTGGCAGAGGCGGTCGCCTTGCCCTGGCCGAGACCGCAAAGACCGGCAGCCAGCGCCATGCCGAGACCGGCTGCGATCGGTACCAGGTTGTTCGCCGGGGCTGCGGCGTCAAATGCAAATGCCGGCGTGGCCAGCAGAAGCGCGGAGAGTGTCATGAACAGGTACTGCAGCTGCTTACGCATCGTTGTTGCTCCTTGTAGTGCTTGCTTCTTTGGATTCCCTGCAGTGGGTGGTTGAGGCTCACCGTGCTGGCCCCCTCACGCTGCCGGGTACAACCTGCGGAGTGGAAGCATAGTCCCCGCAGAAACTCTTGGACACGAACCTTCGTGCCCGAACTTAGTGGTCGTGCGATACCGCTAGCGAAACATAGATCGTTGCCAGCAGCATGAACACGTACGCCTGGATCACCGCGACGCCAAAGTGCAGTCCCATGAAGATCAGCGGTATGCCCACCGGCACCAGCGAGAAGAAGACCAGCGTCAGCAGATCGCCTGCATACATGTTGGCGTAAAGACGAACTGTAAGTGACAGGATGCGCGCCAGGTGCGACACAATCTCAATCAGCAGCATCAGCGGCGCCAGCCACCACACTGGCCCCAGGAACTGCTTGATGTACCCGCCCTTGTTCGCGCGGATACCGTGGTAGTGGTAGTAAACGAAGGTCACCAGTGCCAGGCCCAGCGGTACCACCGGGCTTGCCGTGGGCGATTCCAGCCCAGGGATCAACCCCAGCAGATTGCACAGCAGGATGAAGACGAATATGACGGCGAGGTAGGCGACAAAGCGCTCATACCCGTGGCCGATGATGGATTCTGCCTGCTCGCTGACGAACTCATTCGTCATCTCGGCAATGTGCTGCACCGCGCCCGGCGTCTCCACGCTCAGGCTCAGCCGTATGGCGGCAAAGAACGCCACCAGCACCACAAACACCAGCAACTCCATGGCGAATGCATTGGTGATAGGCGCCTGTGCATAGGCGGGCGTCACATGCACTGCAGCCAGCAAGCGGTCTACTGGCCCGGCAAAATGCTTATTCAGAATCTCGGTCAACAACAGCTGTTCGGGCATCACTCATCCAGCGGGGAAAAATCTCAAACGGTCCAGAGGCGCATCATGCGAAAGGCTTCAATTGAGAGCGCGATAACCCCCAGCAGCAGGCCGCCCGCGAGCGCGTAAACTGAACCATCCAGAGACTTAAGGATAGCATAAAGAACCACCACGGCCAGCCCCATCCGCAGGAAGAAACCCAGCAGAATCGGCGCAATCGGGCGAACCTTCGCTGGTTCTCCCCCCTCAGCCGGCACGTCCATCCGCCGCATCACCGCCGTCATCAGCCGCAGCCATTCGTACAGCCCGCTGGCTGAAATCGCAGCGCCCACAACCAGATACGCCGCGCTCTGCCATCCCAGCTTCCACCACAGCAGTGGAATCCCCACCGCCGTCACAATTGCCGTCAGCCGGATAGCCCGCAAGATCGTCCGCTTGGCATCCTCATCCGTCAGTCCCGCAATCATTTGCTTTCCTGCCTCGCTCACTTTGCTGTCCGATCTCAAATGCCAGTTTCGTTCTTGTTGTTTGTCATCCTGATAATTTATTTGTCATCCCGCAGCGCAGTGGAGGGATCTGCTTTTGGGGTAATGCTTGCACAAAATATCATCTCAGCCGCTCTTCCTCATGTATCCAGCCGCCACGCGGTATATCTGGATAAAGCCCGCCACCGCGCCCACTGCGATGCCCAGCACGTAGATCCAGTCCGTATGCAGCCACCGGTCCATCAGCGAACCCAGAAACCATCCAATCACGCAAGCCGCTGGCATAATGATGGCGAGCTGGATCATCGACTCCGCCTTTACATACTCATTCATGTTGCGGGTCTTCTTCGGATTGTCTTCCGGCTCAGTCACGATTCCTCATTATCACGGTGCGGCCACAAATTGTCATGTACTCGCCGCAGCCCTAATTTGTTTGTTATTCCGTAGCGTAGCGGAGGAATCTGCTTTTAGGATTAAGCCCCCGGCTTCAGCCGGGGGAGTGGGGCTTCAGCCCCACGGAAAGCCCTCCCCCAAAAGAAAGGGCTTTAGCCCCGGAAGATACCACCACAGATGCACCCCTCACCCCCGCGCCCGCTATACTTAAAACGCATCCGCATCCAAGGAAAAAAAGTGTTCGAATCAGACTTTGAGGAACGCCTCTACAGCGAGCGCCTCGACAAAATCAAGAAGATCGCCGAACTCGGCCAGCCCGCGTACCCCAACAGCTACGCCTGCACCCACACCATCCCCGATATCCGCGCCGCCTTCGACAGCAAGACCGGCGAAGAACTGGAAGCCCAGCACGTAGACGTCAGCATCGCCGGACGCCTCATGGCCATCCGCGCCCAGGGCAAGGCGGGCTTCGCCCAGCTCCAGCAGAACGGGGCACGCCTCCAGCTCTACGTCCGCAAAGATGCCGTAGGCGACGACGGCTTCGCCCTCTACAAGCTCCTCGACCTTGGTGACCACATCGGCGTCCAGGGCTACCTCTTCCGCACGCGCACCGGCGAGCTCACCGTGCACGTCACCCAAATCACCTTCCTCACCAAGGCCCTCTTCGCCCTGCCAGACAAGTACCACGGCCTGGCCGACGTCGAGCTGCGCTACCGCCAGCGCTACGTCGATCTCTTCATGAACACCGGCGTCGCCATCAAGAATGAAGATGGTACCGAACAGGCCTCACCCAACGTCCGCGAAGTCTTCGTCAAGCGCGCCAAAGTGGTCCGCGCCCTCCGCAACTTCTTTGACACCCGCGGCTACATCGAAGTCGAAACCCCCATGATGCACTCCATCGCCGGCGGCGCCACCGCCCGCCCGTTTCTGACGCATCACAACGCGCTGGATATTCCCCTCTTCCTGCGCATCGCGCCCGAGCTGTACCTCAAGCGCCTCGTAGTCGGTGGCATGGACCGCGTCTACGAGATTAACCGCAACTTCCGCAACGAAGGCGTCAGTACCCAGCACAACCCCGAATTCACCATGCTGGAGTTCTACCAGGCCTACGCCAACTACCACGACCTCATGGACCTCACCGAAGAGCTCGTGAAGTACGTCGCCACCGAAGTGAACGGCACGACGTTGACCGAATTCAACGGCGAACAAATCGACCTCGGCAAGTGGACCAAGCTCTCCATGCGAGAAGCCATCATTAGATTCATTGAGGAGGAATTCGAATTTACGCCGGGTCCCGATGACCTAGCCGATGCAGCGAGTCTCAAGTCTTTGGCAGACCGGGTGCTCGGTTTGCTAGGTGGCCCAGCAGGTGTCTTGGAGATCAGCGCAGATCTGAGCGGTTTACCCTTAGCAACAGGCCCAACAGAGCCGCGCAAAAGACATCTGCGGATAATGTTCACAATGATTAGCGACAATCTTCGCCGCCACGGATCGAATTACTACGGAAAAGGTGTAGCTGATACTTTCGAGGCTGTTGCCGAACCCCACCTCATCCAGCCCACGATCATCTACGACTTCCCTCTTGCCGTCTCACCTCTCTCGAAAATTAATCCCAAGGACCCCGAATGGGTCGAGCGTTTCGAGTTCTACATCGGCGGCTTTGAAGTGGGCAACGCCTTCAGCGAACTGAACGACCCCGAAGACCAGCGCCGCCGCTTCGAAGACCAGATGCGCCAGAAGGCCGCGGGCGACGACGAAGCCCAGCCGATGGACGAGGACTACGTGCGCGCCCTGGGCTACGGCCTCCCGCCCACCGCTGGCGAAGGCATTGGCATTGACCGCCTCACCATGGTCCTCACCGGCTCCAAATCCATCCGCGACGTCATCCTCTTCCCCCTGATGCGTTCCCTTACCAAGTCGGAAGCGGCATCTGAAGAGAAGCCCGAGGATCACCACTAGAATCAAAATGAGAAAGTGTCATTCTGAGCCATAGGCGAAGAATCCCGAAGGTCTATCCCGCGCCGATGCAGCCCGAAAGTTCCTAACCGGAAACCTCAAGGCCGGGTGCCTCAGAGTCTGCCCTGAGCGAAGCCGAATGGGTCTCGCTTCTGAGACCTGGGTTTGCAGATGCTTATCTCGCCGCTCTAGCGTGGTCATCCGCGAAAGCCTGAACTGTCACGCGGAGCCGGAGGGAGCAGGGGCCTTCAGGCCCCTGAATCAGTAGCGGGTAAGAAGGGGCTTTAGCCCCGGGCCTCGTGGATTTCCCCTTAGCGATGCGCCTGAAAGTTCCGAACCGAGGGCTACTGGAAGTGCTCCACCAGCGCCTCTACCAGTCCCGCAATCGTCGCTTCCTTCGCCTCGACAGTCGGTTTCATGCCCAGTTCCCGCATCGTGGCAGACGTAACCGGCCCGATGGAAGCCAGCACAATCGCCGGATTCAGCTTGACCCCAGCCGCATCCAGCAGCGTCTGCACATTTCGAGCAGTAGATGAACTTGTGAATGTAATGATCTGTGGAATTGTGGTTTGGCTCGCCATAATCTCCCGCAACTTCGCTCCGGAACCCTCCGGCAGCTCATTCCGGTATGCGTCAGCCACCATCAGATGCGCCCCTGCGGCTCGCAGCCCGTCCGGCAGCACATCCCGCGCCACCTCCGCCCGCACCAGCAGCACATGCTCGTCCGCCACCTGGTGCCGAAGCTCATGCAGCAGCGACTCCGCCACAAACTTTGGCGGCACCAGTTCCACCTTCATCCCCGCGTCCCGAACAGCGTCTGCGGTTGCCACCCCAATGACCGCAATTTTTACCCCAAATGTACCCGGATGAACCCCGGCATAGAGCGCCCTGTCGCAGAAAACCTTCACTGCGTTGGCACTGGTGAAAATCACCCAGTAGAAGTCTTTGAGCGCTGCCAAAGCCCCGTCCAGCCCCGCATACGAGCTCGGCGGAACAATCGCAATCGCTGGTATTTCAATGGTTTGCGCCCCGGCAGCCTCCAGCGCAGCCACCAGGCGCGAAGCCTGTCCCTTCGCCCGCGTTACCAGCACCCGTTTGCCTGCCAGCGGCAATGCCATCCTATGCTCCTGTAGTCAGTGCAGTAGCAATGCGACAGCCTGCTTCGTCCGCCGTAACCCCGTATGGTATCAGCAGTTTGCGCCGCACCAATGGTGTTCCCTTGCCGCTACTCAACGCGCCATGCAGCGTATATCCATCCCCTGTCCGCTCGCAAAAAATGCCGATTGGCACGGAGCAGCCCCCACCCAGCGCGCCCAACCCTGCGCGTTCCACAGTCACCGCAAACCGCGTTGCAGCATCGTCCAGAGGTGCCAGCGCGGCCTGCACTACGGCATCCCCAGCTCTGCATTCAATCGCCAGCGCCCCCTGTCCTGGTGCCGGACAAATCTCGGTAATCTCGAATCGTTGGCTAATGTGAGTCGCCAGCCCCAGCCGGTCCAGCCCTGCTGCCGCCAGTACCAGCGCTTCAGCCTGTCCTTCGTTCAGCTTGCGCAGGCGAGTATCTACATTGCCGCGCATCTCGATGAACTGCAGATCATCGCGCAGGGCCAGCAATTGTGTCTGCCGTCGCGGGCTTGTCGTGCCGATGCGTGGGGACTTCGCCAATTGTTCCAGCGTGGCTCCAGCAGGCGTCACCAGCACATCGCGCGGATCAACTCGCGGTGGAATGGCTGCGATGATAAACATTGGTGCCAGCTCCGTCGGCAGATCCTTCAGGCTGTGCACCGCCAGGTCGATCGTTCCGGCGGCCAGCGCCTCTTCGATTTCCTTGATGAAGATGCCCTTACCGTCTTCAACTCCCTGCGCTGCAGCAGCCGCGCGAAATGCCGGGTCCTGCAGGCGGTCGCCGGTGGTCTTGATGATCTGGATGTCTACGGTATTGCCCAATGCGCGCAGCGCGGCAGCAATGTGATTCGCCTGCCAGAGCGCCAGCTGCGAGCCGCGTGAACCAATGCGAAGTATGCTCACTCGTCCGGCTCCTCAAGATGAAATCCCTTGCGCAGCGTGCGCAGTGCTTCCGCATCGCCGTCCTGTGCAGCCTGCTTCACCGCACTCAGCGGCGCGTGCAGAAACTTCTTCATCAGTCCACGGGTCAGCGCGTCGACGGCTGCAGCCTGTTCATCCGTCAGGCCAGTCAGTTTGCTGCGCACGCGCAGCATCTCGGCGGCGCGCATCTGCTCAGCACTGTGCTGCAGCGCCACCACGGTCTGCACTGCGTCCAGCGATTGAATGCGCTGCTGAAAGCGGTCTACTTCACGGGAAACAATATTCTCCGCTGCCTGCGCTTCCTTGCTACGCTCCGCCATGTTGGATGCGGCAACTGACTGCAGATCGTCAATGTCGTAAACAAAGATGCCTTCCAGCTTGTTCATCTGCGGGTCCACATCCCGCGGTACAGCAATGTCAATGAAGAACATCGGGCGATTTTTGCGCGCCTGCAGAAACTGGCGGCCATGCTCTGTGCGGAAGATGGGTTCCGGTGCACCGGTCGAGGTGATCACAATGTCTGCCGCTGCAGCATGGGTATAAACACTCTCGAACGGTACTGCTTTGCCACCGAAGCGAGTCGCCATCTCCACCGCGCGCTCATAGGTGCGGTTGGCCACCAGCACGTTAGCGGCGCCCTGCTGCACCAGGTGGCGTGCCGCGAGTTCGCTCATCTTGCCCGCGCCTACCAGTAGCACCGTCTTGCCGTCCAGCGAACCAAAAATCTTCTGTGCCAGTTCCACCGCTACCGATGCAATGGAAACGGATGTTGCGCCAATCTGCGTCTCATGGCGAACCTTTTTGGCGACAGCGAACGTGCGCTGCAGCAGCCCTTCCAACTCATGGTGTACTGCACCCACTTCACGTGCCGCGGTGTAGGCAGCTTTCACCTGGCCCAGGATCTGCGGCTCACCCACCACCATGGAGTCCAGGCTGGAAGCGACGCGGAACAGGTGACGGACAGCCTCACGCTCTCGGTACTCGTACAGGTGTGGTTCCACCATCGCCGGCGGCAGTGCGAAATATTGATTCAGGAACGAGAGCAGGTCGGCGGATTTTTCTTCCACTCCTCCCTCCTGCGATGTGACCAGTTCCACCCGGTTGCAGGTGGAGAGAATCATCCCTTCGCGCACACCCGGCTGATGCGCCAAGGTCCGCGTAGCGTCTGCCAGCCGCGTAGCCGGAATGGCCAGGCGCTCGCGCACCTCCACAGGAGCCGTCTTGTGATTGATACCGAGCAGCACGAGTTTCATGGTGTGGGGAACCTGTGGACCTGGCTGAAGTGATTCGCTGACCACACGGAGAGCACCACAACCATAAAGAAGAGTGAGAGGTACACCGCGCGGCGTCCGCGCAACCCTGCATAGCGACGAATGAAGATCATGGCCACGTAAGCGCCCCACATGGCAAAGCTCAGTAGCACCTTCGGGTCAAAGAAAAAGCTGGGGCCAATGTGAATCTGCGCGATGATGGAGCCGATGACCAGCCCGACCGTCATGCACGGAAACCCGAGTACCAGAGATTTGGCGGCGATCTGGTCCAGTGTATCCAGCGGTGGCAGCCAGCGGAGATGGTTGCGCGGCTGTTTGCGCTTCAACCTGCGCTCCTCCAGCAGGTACAGCACGCTGGCAATCAGGCTGACGGCCAGTGCTGCATAGGCGGTCAGCAGCAGAATGACGTGCAGCACAATCCATGCGCTCAGCACCAGCGGCGCGCCTAACGTTTCTTTCTGCTGGGCAAAGGCCGGAAGAATAGCCAGCAGAAAGGCAATCGGCAGCACAAACACGCCGATGGAAACTGTCCGGAACCGCCAATAAACCACCAGGAAAGTGATGCCGAAGATCAGGCCAAAGAGTGACCGGGTTTCATGGATGCCCACGGGCAGCAGATGATGGGCTGCATTCAGCGTCTCAATTAATGCCACAATGTGCAGAATCACCGCGCCAATGGCCGCCGGAGCTGCAAATGACTTCCCGACAGGGCGGTCATACAGCGCTGTTGGCAATACGGCTAGGGCCGCCACACCATACAGCAATACCGCGATCTTCAACCAGAGGAGAGCCATTGTTCACCAATCACCGGGGCGTGAGGGCAAACTGCAAGCCCCTGCATCTCCTAAGTATAGCGTTCCAGAGATTTTGCTCTGTGATGTACGTCACCAAACCGTAATCCCCGGATTGCACAGCGTCTCCTGCGATATTCTGACCTTTCCGTGACTCGAACCGCCACACCCCCGGTCGAAAGCCCCGCTGCTGCCCCGCAGACGCCCGTGATGCGCCAATACACGGCCGCCAAGCAGGCGCACCCCGGTGCCCTGCTCTTCTTCCGGCTGGGTGATTTCTACGAGCTTTTCTTTGAAGATGCCGTGCTGGTCTCGCGAGAACTTCAGCTTACGCTGACGTCGCGCGACCGGGAGAAATCCATCCCCATGTGCGGCGTGCCGCATCACGCGGCAGAGATCTATCTGCAACGCCTGCTTCGCAAAGGCTATCGCATCGCCCTGTGCGAGCAGCTTGAGGACCCCAAGACCACCAAGACCATCGTGCGTCGCGAGGTAACCCGTGTTCTGACGCCGGGCACTGCGCTGGATTCATCACTCGAAGGCGAACAGAACAATTTTCTCGCCGCGGTTACGCCGGTGCAGAATGGGGCCGTTGGCGTGGCAGTCCTCGATCTCTCCACCGGAGACTTTCGCGCGACCGAGTTCGCCGGCGCCGGTGCGTTGCAGTCCTGCATGGAAGAACTTCGTCGCATTCAGCCTACTGAATTGCTGCTGCCGGATTCGCAGCCGCTGCTGGGCGCGCAACCTGCGCTGCAGGGCGAAAGCAGCATCAGCGAATTCGCCCGCACACGCACCGCGCTGGATGATTGGGCCTTCGCGCCCGATTACGCTATCCCTTTGCTCACAGCGCAGCTCAAGGTACATTCGCTGGATGGCTTCGGCCTTGCACATCACTCTGCCGCAGCCTGCGCTGCCGGTGCGCTGTTGCACTATGTACAAGCCACGCAGAAGAACGGCACTGCCGAGGGTGCGTTGGCGCACATCCAGGGATTGCGCTACTACGAGCAATCCACCTGCCTGGAACTCGATGCCGTCAGCGTGCGCAACCTGGAACTGGTTGAGCCGCTCTTCTCCGGTGAATCGCAGAAGACCACGCTCTTCCACACGCTCGATTGCTGCCTGACGCCAATGGGCAAACGCATGCTGCGCGCCAATATTCTGCGGCCTTTGTTAGATTCAGCGGAGATCAATGCGCGGCTGGATGCAGTTGCGGAACTGGTGGCTTCCATCCAGCACCGCGAAGCATTGCGCCGTGCGCTGGATGGCACGCTGGATCTGGAGCGGCTTCTGGCGCGGGTCGCGCTGGACTCCGCCGGGCCGCGCGATATTCTCTCGCTGGGCAGTACGTTGGAGCGCCTGCCGGCTGTGGTATCCGCAGTGCAGTTATTGCAATCCGCACGCTGGCGGCAACTCGGCGCAGATTGCGATCCGCTAACCGACCTGAGCGCTGGAGTACGCGATACGCTGGCCGACGATCCTCCGCTGCATCTTTCGGATGGCGGAGCGATTCGCTCAGGAGTAGATGCCGAGTTGGATGAGTTGCGTACGCTTAGCCACAGCGGCCGCGAATCCATCGCTGCAATCGAGACGCGCGAACGCGCGCGGACGGGCATCGGCTCGCTCAAGGTGCGCTTCAACTCCGTCTTTGGCTACTACATCGAGATCACGAAATCTAATCTCGCTGGCGTGCCTGCCGATTACGAACGCAAGCAGACGCTGGTGAATGCCGAGCGGTTCACCACGCCGGAACTGAAAGAGTACGAGAGCAAGATTCTGACCGCGCAGGAGCGTTCGCTGGAGATCGAGCGGCGCCTCTTCGCGGAGATGCGCCAGTACCTCATCGGCTCCGCCGCGCGCATCCGCGAGAGCGCTCGCCGCCTTGCAGAGATGGATATGCTCGCCTGCTTTGCGCATCTCGCAGTAGAGCGCGGATACGCCCGCCCGCAGGTAGATGATTCGCCTCTGCTGGAGTTTATGAACGCGCGGCATCCTGTGGTGGAGCTTCGCCTGCAGCAGAATGGCGCACGTTTCGTGCCCAACAGTCTGCACCTGGACTCCGACATTGCAAGCGCGGACGCGCCGACTATTCTGCTGCTCACCGGCCCGAACATGGGTGGCAAATCGACCTACCTGCGTCAGGCGGCGCTGCTCGTCATCATGGCGCAGATTGGTTGCTTTGTGCCGGCGGATGCAATGCGCGCAGGCTTGGTCGACCGCATCTATACCCGTATCGGCGCAAGCGATAATGTCGCGCGTGGCCGCTCCACGTTCATGGTGGAGATGACCGAAACCGCCGCAATTCTGAACAGCGCTACACGCCGTTCCCTCGTACTGTTGGACGAAATGGGTCGCGGCACCGCGACCTACGATGGCCTTTCGTTGGCGTGGGCCACGGTGGAGCATCTGCACAGCACTATCGGAGCTCGCACCCTCTTCGCCACGCACTATCACGAGCTCACGCTGCTGGCAGAGCAGCTTCCCCACCTGCGCAATCTGCGCGTCACGGTGAAGGAGACGCCCACCGGCATCGTTTTTCTGCATACGGTTGAAGCAGGTGCGGCAAGCAAGAGTTACGGCATTGAAGTAGCGAAGCTCGCCGGGTTGCCCTCTGCGGTCATTACCCGCGCTCGTCAGGTGCTGCAGTTGCATGAGCGCGCGGAGACGCAATCCATCCGTGAGGCCAGCGCACCGGCTGAGCCGTCCATGCAGATGACCATCTTCACGCCACTTTCACAGCGTATTGTGGACCGTTTGCAGCAGACAGATGTAAATTCGCTCACGCCTCTGCAGGCGCTGAATTTACTCGAAGAATTACGCCGGGAAATCCAGGCCGGAGGCCAATCGTGAAGCAGGGCGCAATGATTGTGGCCGGGGTGATGAGCGGAACCTCTGCCGATGGTGTCGATGTTGCGCTTACCCGCATTGCGCCACGCCGAGGTAACACGCCGAAGGTCGAACTGCTCGCTCTCGAAAGCTTTGCTTATCCTGTTGCGCTGCGTCGCAGCGTACTGGCTGCGATGGATGCGCCCAGCATTTCCGTCGCAGAGCTTGCGCGACTGAATTGGCGGTTGGGTGAAGTGTATGCAGATGCGGTTGCTGGAGCACTGCGCAAACATAAAATGCAGGCTGAACTCGTCGGCTGCCACGGCCAGACCATCTACCACCAGGGGGTCGCACAGCCTTATCTCGGTAAGCCATTGCGTTGCACCTGGCAGCTTGGCGAACCCGTGCTGCTGGCGGCTCGGCTTGGCGTGCCCGTCGTCAGCAACTTTCGCCCGGCAGACATGGCCGCGGGCGGACAAGGTGCGCCGCTCGTGCCTATGCTGGATTACGTGCTCTTCCGCGATGCGAAGCGCAATCGCGTGCTGCAGAATCTTGGCGGAATTGGCAACCTGACCGTGCTGCCCGCAGGCGCTACTCCCGTTCAGGTCTTCGCTTTTGATACCGGTCCGGCGAACATGGTCATCGATGCCTGCATGCAGAAGCTTTTGGGAAAGCCTTATGACCGCAATGGCAAGGTTGCCGCAACCGGAGACATTATTCTGCCCGTCGTTCTGGAGCTGCTGAAAGATAAATTTTTCAGCGCGAAGCCGCCGAAGAGTGCAGGCCGCGAACAATTTGGCGAGGCGTACGTAGCGCGACTGCTCAAACTCTGCAAACAGCAGAAGGCGCAACCCGAAGACATTATCGCCACCGTCACGGCACTGACTGCATGGACCGTTGCCAAGGCATACAAGCGCTTCGTGATGCCGAAACTCAGCGGCTCTGCACCAACCGAATTCATCGTCTCCGGCGGCGGAACCCGCAATGCATCGCTGATGACGCTGCTTGAAATTTCACTCAAGACCTTGAACTGCACTGTGCAAACCTCTGATGATTTTGACCTGCCGTCACAAGCCAAGGAAGCTACTGCCTTCGCGTTGCTGGCCTGGCTCACATGGCATCGCCAACCCGGCAACATTGCTTCCGCCACAGGCGCAACGCGCCCCGTCCTCCTGGGATCGATCACGTATGCGTAGCGCACGCCTGCTGCTGTGCAGCCTGCTTTGCCTGCTGGCATTGACCGGATGCCATCGTCGCGCCGCAACAAAAGATACCGCGGTCATGCTGATTGAGAGCAGTCCCAACGACCTCGACCTGCGCCTCGGGACCGATGCACAATCTGAACATATTGGCTCTCTCATCTTTGATTCGCTGGTGCACAAGGACGAGCATTTTAATCTGCAGCCGTGGCTAGCCGAGAGCTGGGAGCAGAATGATCCGCTCACTTGGACTTTTCATATCCGCCACGGCGTTCACTTTCACAATGGTCAGCCGCTTACCGCAGCAGACGTAGCGTGGACGCTGGACTCCATGCACAATGGTTCCCTGCTCACCGCGAAGGGCGGAAACTTCGCCACGCTGAATCACACGGAAGTCACCGGCCCGTACACCGTGGTCCTGCACCTTAAGCGCCCGGATGCAGCATTGCTCTTTAATCTGGGCGATGGCTCCATCGGCATCGTGCCGAACGGCAGCGGAGACATGCGTGCGCATCCCATCGGTACCGGCCCCTTCCGCTTTGTCAGCCAGATGCCCGACAAAGAAGTCATCCTGGAGCGCAATCCTGACTGGTGGCAGACGCCGCCATCCATTCACACCGTCTACTTTGCTGTGGTGCCGGATGACATTACCCGCGCGCTCGAGTTGCAGAAGGGGTCAGCCGACGCAGCCATCAACGCGCTAACAGCAGACATGGTGGAAGTCCTGCGCAAGAACTCCAAACTGGTGATTGAGAGCGGTCCAGGCACTGGGCTGAGCTACATCAACTTCAACACCACAGACCCGTTGCTGCGCGATCGCCGCGTACGCCAGGCCATCCAGTGCGCGATTGACCGCCCACTCATCATTCGCACCCTGTGGCGCGGACGAGCACAGATCGCCAACAGCATTCTGCCCACCGGTCACTGGGCCTACACAGATGCAAGCAGCAGTACCACTTGTCCCAGTTACAACCCTGACCGCGCAAAGCAGTTGCTGGATGCTGCAGGCTTCCCCGCACATGCCAACGGCATCCGCATGCGCCTGACCATGAAGACGTCGACGGATGAGACCATGCGCCTGCTCGCCGCAATTGTGCAGCAGCAGCTCCGCATGGTCGGCATCGAACTCGATCTGCGCTCCAGTGAGTTCGCCAGTTTTTATTCAGATATCACGCGCGGCTCGTTTCAGATGTATCCGCTGCGCTGGATTGGCGGCAACGAAGATCCTGACATCTTCCGTTACGCCTACGCCACCGCCGGCTTCCCTCCGCGTGGAGCGAACCGTGGCCGCTACAGCAATCCGCAACTTGACGCGCTGATAGCCACCGCCGGCGCAGAGAGCGATCAGGTTGCGCGTAAAGCGGCCTACGCGCAGGTGCAGCAGCAGTTAGCGGCAGATATGCCGACCATCGACCTCTGGTATTTGGATACGGTGTTAATTCACTCGCGCCGCTTGATAAACGTGCATGCTTCGCCATCGGCGAACTATGATTTTCTTGTGCATGCTTCGCTCGATTGAGCGCAATGCGCTCGTCCGAGCGCGAAGGTGGTTGCCCCCCAGGGATTCACCCGCATTGCAAATAAAAGGGATAGGCGCGTTTTCCACATCGTTCCCCGCGCTCTTCCCCACACACGAAATAAGCCCGATTTGCTGCACACTTCGTTGGGCTTTTTCGGACTACCTGGCTGGCACTGCGCCCGACGCACTAGCTGTCTAGCGCGGCTACGAAGTACGGGGGGGCAAGTCCCCTCCTCCGCACCATCCACATAATAAAAGACTTACAAAAAGGCCAGCCCTCACCGGCTGGCCTTCTCTTTCGTCACTGTAGTGGTTTTTGTAGTGGTTGTGGAAGAAGTATTGTTTCAGTAAGGCTTCAACTCAGGCCAATACCGCTTCCCTGTGGAGAGGCATTGACCGGGCTTGCTGCGCAGTTCATTAGTCCAAACCGAAGATGCAAGTGTCCTCTGTTGCGGTTTTGGGTTGGCCTTATCGGTTGACGAAGATTGCGATGAGGAATCTGACGCTGCGATTGCCCTTTGCATCTGCACCGCGTTTAGAGATACTGGTTGAGACCATAGCCCCCACGCCTCTCCCTCCGGGAATGCGCACCAGGGGGCTTACTCATTTCTTTCGACACAATAAGCTAATTAACGTACAGCACAAAAAGCTAATTTCGGTGCATGGTTGGGGGGGCGCATGTGTAAAGGGTTAGCAGGTGAAACCTTCGGGCTGTGCCAAAAGCTTCTCCCCGTCCAACCAAAATCTAAGCGTGCCCTAAGTGTTCCACGAATGCCCGGAACCGCGCTTCGATATCCGTGGCAGAAATCGCTGGGTAGCCGTGCTGACCGGCTAATACTTCAAGCTCCGGCTTCCACTCCGCTGCGATCTGCACGGTCGCGGAAAGGCACGGAATCGGGCGCGTCTAGTTGAGATTCACGCCATAGATGAAACGTGACGAAGAATACACCGCGTGATGACACTGATATATCGTGTTTTGGTTGTACCGCATGAGAGCTGGCAAGTCGTTCACGTGGGAGACAACCCGTACATTCTTTTTCTGTTTTCGATATAGTTCCATCACGTCGGGGTGTGGAACATACGGAAGTTCGAGGTGTTCAATCGAAGCGAAGAGATAAACGATGAACGCACTTGAGGAGAGGTTGAAGCTGAACGAGGTGTGCGGTTCCGGCAATGGACTCGAATACCCACGATCAGAGATAAGGCATCTCTTGTCGGAGTGTTCGCCGCGATACCTGTAAACGCAAACCATCGGGAAACCGGATGGCGTCTCGAATATCCCTTTGACTGTACTCTCCATGAAGTTCGGTTCAGTAGGCGCGGGCCTCATAAACATCATGAACAACGCCGATAGCCACATCTGATATTCCTCTGAGCTAATGTCTAGTTGGGAGCAAAGGTAGGCCTGATGTGGTTTCCGACCGGCGAGCACGGCGTTGTATTCGGCTAGAAGTGCGGGATCGGTGGGATGGAAGTTGAGAATGCTGCCTATGGTGTTCAAAACCTTCTTCACCGAGTAAGGGTTCCGTAGAAAGTTGATGAATTTTGAGATGAAAATCTCCAATATCTCCTTCTTCAGATCTCCCGAGCCGTTGTCTAGTTTCCGCAAAAGCGAAGCCGTATTGCTTCCCATATCCGCTTCATACTGCTGAAAGCTGATCTCGAAATTGAAGCGCTTCTTGTCTTCAATTACATCGAAGCTAAAGAGGTCCCGGAACGCAAGGCTTTTGGAGATCAATTGGCCTTGAGGGGAATCGAGCGCCACCGCAAAGTTTTCCCGATCTGTGACTGAGAAGGAATAGATACGCCTGTTAGGCAAAGTGGCATTCGGGTTCAACGAATTGAGCCGCTGCTCGACTTGCGAAACGTAATGTTGATTGACGGTGTCATTCGGATGGTTCATTGCCGCTCCTCTAAATGTGGTAGGACGGACTTGAATTCCACGAGCTCGGACGAAGATGCACGATTTCAGTCCCGCTAGCCTTCGAGGCTTCCTCACACCGGCGATGTAATGCATCTTGATCACCTTCAAGAGCGAATACAAAAGCTTTGTCCGCGTTCAACTTTTTCGCTTCCCGCAGTAGCTTCTCGAACTCTTTCGGCTTGAACTCTGCGGCACTTGTTTTGACTTCGCCCACCCAGACTTGACCGTCAACCAAGCAGATGGCATCCAGTTCCGCTGCAGGATTCTTGTCCTCGTAGTTCTTATAAAATTCGATGCCGGGGCTGTAGATAAAGCTGTTCCTTGCCTCTTCGCGTGCTTGCGCCAACGCAGCGATAAGCGCCACGGTTCCATGCTCGACTATGCCACTCCGCAACAGCGTGTTGAGGCGGTAGTACCAAGTCGATTCAATAGCACTATGTACAAGCGCTCCGCACCCAAGGCACGTGAACTCCTGCTTCAATAATGAAATTTCCTGCCAAATCTTCGAACCGCAATGACGACAGCGGCTGTTTGTGCCCTGACGGAGAATCTTCGCGTCGACGAAACCTTGTAATGATCTTCGGAGGTCTTCCCGTGCTTGAATTGATTCGGCATCCGCATTCGCGGTCTCGCCCTCACCCGATGGATGTTCGCGCCGAAACTCGGCACGTTCTTCCCCTAGCTTCCGCTCTAAGAACTGAAATGTGACTTCGTTCTCCCGCACTCGCACATACTGCGCCAGCTTTGTAATTTCACGTTCAACACGCTTGATTTCTCGATCCTGAGGGAGTGTTGGATCGAGTGTCCAGCGCTCCGGGTACTTTGCGATGCTTTGATACACAATGCCCGTGGACGTGTTTGCCTCGCGTCCTCCGAGACCGGCGAGATAGTAAAAGATGTCCTTCCAATATCGAATCTCGAAAGTGTGGTGAGCCGACTGGATACCTCCAAATAGGTCGAGCACTCCGCGACAATAACGTGCCTTATCCGATGGTCCATGATCGCGATAAATGGGTTTCTCGTCACGTCTCTGAAGTTTCTCATCGTAGCTGCTCTGCCTACCACACCCGATTGCCGTCAGGATGAGCGCTCGATCTTCGGGAATCTTCACAAAAAGGGGAGAACGCTTGTCTGTAAGGAAGGTCAAGCCTCCGTCGAGATCGACACGTCCCGGAAGTGCGGAAAATAAGGTAGCGATGCCGCCCCGCTGTGGAAGCTGATATTGCAAATCTTCATTTGCGTAATACGGGTAGTCGGCGCTGTACTCGATTCTTACGTCTTGCATCCAGTGTTCGTCGTGGCCTGTCGCAAAAGGAAGTCCAGGCGTATTGACCAATCCGCCCGAATTCGGAATCTGATGTGCCGTCGATCCGAACAGTTCAGGTGTTCCGAGCCCGCCCCCGCGAAAACCGAAGGCATACCTCTCAGCAGGAGGCATCTCGGGGAATGACCACGTCGCTCGTTGGGAATAGCGAAAGTATGCGTCAAGCTTCTTGCCAAGGAATGGTGCTGTCAGGGTCTTCAGCTCGTCTTCTGTCAGGCTCGAAGATGTCCAATGAATGTAGGGCGGGTGGTCTCCATTGCGATAGGCATATCGTCGGAAAAACTTTGCGAGAGCTTCGATGGTCGCTTGTTCTTGCAGCGCTGACGCCGGTAAGCAAAACATCTTCCAGGTGTCACGCGACCCGGGCCCTAAAGTGAAAATGTGATTCCAGAACGCGACCCAAGATTCGAGGTCATCTCCAACAAAAATCGTGTAGGTCGTTCCGTGTGTGTTTAGACCCGTGTCAACTACCGCGCGAGCGGCGGAAGCTGCGACCGGAAAGACCAAGCTTTCACGTATTTCCGAAAGTTTCCCCAGGAGCGTCGCAAACGTTTCGCTGTCGTCGAAGCGCCATTGGGCGATTCCTTCGGGAATCGGTTCCCCCAAAATGTCATTACGGAGAATGCCGAAGTTCCATTCGATCAAGGAATCGGTTTTCTCTTGCTTGGTGCTGTAGGTGACCAGCGACGGCTTGCGAAACCATCGCGTCTCCGTTGCAAACGGAAGCAGACGATGAACCTTCACAAGGCGGTGGTCGAGACTCGGGGAGTAGTGAGGGTGACTCCCGGCGAGAAGATGGTCCGAATGGCGTTCCATCGCCAATGGATTGACCTCTTTCAACAGTTGATCGACTGTCGCCTGCGGAAGAGTCGTGTAGCTATAGATCCAATCCGGATCAATTCTACGGAGCAGGCTCCAATACTCGGCCGAAATCACTCCACCAATCACTGGGATAATCGGAAAGAGTCGGCCACCCCAAAAACTCATTGACACTGAGAAAAGGGTCCTTAGAAGTTCAGTCGAGGTATTGGCAGGGTCGATCAGATACGCAACACGCGTCTGTCTAGGTCTCACGGAGACCGTCAACTGTCGATTGTCTCTACTTTCGCTCATAGTCGAATTTGTCCTGCACTCTCCATTCTTGCATTTGAACCCCATCTGCTGCTGCTTTATCTTCTCGTAAGAGAGACTCTCCTGCCCCTTGGTGAGCAGGAAGCGAAGCCAGCCCGCAAGGGCTGGCTTCAGTGTTTGCAGAGCCTTATGCCGCTAATGTCTCTGTCGCAGTCCCCCGCGCAACCGGACGAACCGGCCGCACGAAGGTTGCGGTAAGAAGTGGGATGATGGCGATGTTGTCCGGCTGGGACTGTGCCTGAACGACTAGCTTGATGCGAGTGCCTGTATGGAGGCGTTTGGCGAAGCTGCCCTGCTTGCCGAAGGCAACGACGTTGTAGTGAAAGGCCTGGAGGTTACGGTCGGAGATGATTGCGACTCCGAAAGCGGTGTACTTGCGGCCGTTTCTGGAGATGCGGCTGGTAGCGGAATTGCTGACGGTGCCGAAGAGGGTGATGGTCTGTTTGATTTGCATGGTGTTTCTCCTTTTGCCCGGTTACTCGGGACACACATTCCGTAGGGGCGCAAAGGTGCGCTGCTCCCAAGTCGCGGCGTAGCCGCGTTGCCAAGAGAAGAAGTTTTTGGAAAGGGACCCAGAGCCTGCGAGGGGGGAGGAGTCCAACACCCGGAGGGCGCGGAACGCGAGTTCTGAACGCAGAGCCGCAGGGCGCAGCTCCAGCACCGGCGCGGTGGCCGAGTACACGGGCCAAAGAAGAACTATGAACCAAGCAATTCGACCTAACGCAGACCCGCTCGTATTATGGAGCAATGACATTCAGCTTCATACTCGCGGCTGATCTACATCTTGGAAGCCCTTTGATCGGTATCGCTGCACGAGATCCAGAACTGGCCGCTCGGTTGGCGACTGCAAGCCGCGAAGCCTTCACGGCGCTTGTTACCCAGGCCATCGCACATCGTGTCTCGTTTCTGATCGTTGCTGGGGATATCTACGACGGTGAGTGCAAAGACACATCAATCGGACTTTTCTTCAATCGCCAAGTCTCCCGCTTGATCCGTGCCGGCATCCTTGTCTATACACTTCGCGGCAACCATGATGCGGTGTCAGTCGTAACACGGAGCGTTAGATTGCCGGAAGGAGTTTTCGAGTTTCCGTCAAAGTCTGCCGATACAGTTTTGCTCGACGACCTGAAGGTAGCGATCCACGGTCGTAGCTTCTCCAATCGGGCAGTCCCAGAGAACTTCGCGACATCGTACCCTGCTGCCCGCATTGGCTGGTTCAATATTGGTGTTCTGCACACGTCTTGCAATGGCCGCCCCGGTCACGATCCTTATCCTTGAGTGTGTAGAGTTCCAGAAGGAGTTGCCCCGAAACTCTTATGGGTGACTCCCGCGTGGATTTGAGGGGGACAATGCAAGCATAGATATGACTAACGCGGCACAGAAAGTAAGTCAACTGTCCTTTCATAAAGGACTCCCAGATGCTGGCTCGCACCAGACTTTGATTTCTTTCAACGGGTAGACAGATGATTTAGGGTCTTCGGCATCATCGGATTTGCTCTTCGAAACACTGTAGTTCTTTTGGACATTGGGAAGCGCGCCGCTTTCCGTCACGTGCCCATCCTCTTTCGACCCAATTGGAGGAATTCGCGCTTCCGCAAGTGAACCCTAATGCCTTTCAAAAAGAACGCATTACCGTCCGGATTATATACCCAGCCCATAATGCGCAGCGTCCGAAACTCATGTGCCCGCGCTCAGAAGCGCACCCTGATAGGAACAAATTCAATCTCGGCATTGGCTCAGCGAGGCATCCTTACCTCAATACCCTTACGCCATACTCCGGTAAGGTCACACTGTTTACCTTTTGGCCATTAAGCACGTCTGTCATCTCATGAGGCATAGCGATGGTACGTGGCTCCGATGCATAGTTAGTAAAAATCAGCACACGTTTACCATTCCCGGAACGAATAGCAACGTCAACATCCGTCGGTAGGTTCTCCATTACTGGTGTCATCCCGGCATCGCTTAACATCCATTTGACGGCAGCCTTCATTGCAGACTCATCTAGCGCGGCACCTATGTAGGTGATGCTTCCACTTCCTACCTTGCGAGTCACGGCAGCTGGCTGCGCGTCGAGCCACCCATTGCTCTTCCCGTAACGCATCAGCACCTTTGTTTCCGGCGAGGTCACCCCGAGTTGTTCAGCCCACGCTTTGCATACTCCGGTACCCCAATCGCCTTCGATTGGAACAGGCTTATCAAGCGCATAAAACTGCTCCACACGTGCGCCCAAAAGATTAGCCAAAAGTCCAGGCTGGCGCTGCGGCGCAAGCCCATTGTCTTCATCTTTCATTCCGCTGCGTTGGCCCAACACCAAGTGGCCACCGCCGCGCACATAATCTTCAAGATTTTTCGCGGCCTCTGGTGTGAGTACATTCAACGCCGGAGCCACCACTAGTTTGTAACGGCTGAGGGGCGCCGTATCCTGCACAATGTCGACTGACCGCATTGCCGCGTGCAGAGGGGTGTAGTAGCTCATCAGCGACGCAACAGGATCGAATGCGTTGTTGTGGCGCTGATAGTTGATGGCCCATCGGCTGTTGTAGTCCTGCAAGATGGCAACTTGAGACTCCACCGTCGTTCCGGCCAGCGCGTCGCTTGCTGTGGCAAACTCTGCGCCAAGCTGTTGTATCTCGTCATACAGTGGCACCGGAGTACCATCTGCGCCTATCAGTGTCCCGTGGTACTGTTCCTGTCCGTTCAACGCACTGCGCCATTGCCAATACTCAACGGCTTCCGCTCCGTGACCGATTGCATTCCAGGCCATGGCGCGCACTTCGCCTTTGTTCAAAGCATTGTTGTTCGAAGCCCAATTGACGAATCCTGGTTGCGTCTCCATGACCCAGAAATTCTTGCGCAGGAATCCGCGGGTCAAATCATGGATTGCGCCGTTGTGCGCGGAATCCAGATGGCCGAAACCGACATAGTCGTCCCAGCTTGCAAAGTCCAAGTCTTGCGAAACCGTGTAGTGGTCGTAGGTATCAAACCATCCCATCATGTTTGTCGTGATTTTTTGACGTGCCTCGGCATGCGCTCGAACTTTGATGATTTGATTTTCTTGATAGCTCCGCCACGTGTCGGAAACAAATTGCTGCCAATTGAGAAAGAGTCCTGGATTGCTGCTCTTGTCCGGGATTTGAATTTGGCGCCAGTCTTGATATGTCTGGCTCCAATAAGCCGTTGTCCAGCGTGCATTCAAGGCGTCGAGCGTCTTGTACTTCGCTTTAAGCCAGTCCTGAAATTGCACTCGTGTGCTATCTCCAAAACTCGAATTTCTGTACTCATTGTCAATCTGCCAAGCAATCACGTTGGGATCGTGGCCGAACCGCTCTGCCATCTTCTCAGCAATGGTAGCCGCCAACTGGCGATACTTCGCATTCGAAAAATCGAATTGCTGGCGGGCCCCATGTCTATCTTTCCGGCCGTCTTCCAGCGTCCGCAACGTCTCAGGATATTTAGCCGTGAGCCAAGCGGGGGGCGCCGCTGACGGGGTCCCTAACACAACCGCAATATGATGCCGTTCTGCCGTACGCACCGCACGCTCCAACCACTCCAGTTTGTAGTTGCCTTCAGTCGGCTCCATCATGCTCCAGGCAAATTCTCCGACACGCACGAACGTGATGTGGGCGCTTTCCATCAGTGCCAAGTCCGCTTCCCATCGCGCCTCTGGCCATTGCTCCGGATACCAAGCCGCCCCTAACTCCAGCGGCAGCGTCCGGGGTTCGGGTGGCAGCGCCGCTTGGGCGGCAGCAAACAGTGACAGAAAAAAAGCAACGACGGGTGCAACGCGGAATAGTTTCATGAGCAACCTCAATGTGATGACTATAAGGACATCGACGGGCGAAATTTTCTAGAGTCCTATCTAGGTTCGGATTAGGAGAGCGAGCGCTTCCCTTTGGCTTTGAGAATCTCTCCCCATGTTTGGTCTTTATTACGGCTGTCTTTTAATAGCGGTTCGGTTTATTCCGGCTCCGAAGTAAATGTCCCAAGGGGCATTCCCGAGCTGTTATACAGAAAGCTTGTGACCACAGGCAACCATCCATATCTGACATAGCAGGGGTGCTCGACATCGGCCGCGCTCGCCAGTATGGTGGCGCGCCCACGCACTTGCTGGATCTCTGCCTTAGCAGGTTTAAATATGTGGTCTGGACCTGCAACTTCGAAGCTGTCGAGCTTTCCCTTGCTAGAGGACAGTTCATCGTGTCCGGTAAACCAGACTCGCATTCCCGTCGGCTCTGAGGTTGCTTGTTCGAACTCCAACGGACTAGCCGATCCTGACTCGTGATAGACAGAGCCAAGAGCAAGCTGAGCTAACCGAGAGCCCACGGTCTGTTTGTCGGGTGGATGCACGTTGTTCGCGGTACCGACGTCAAGCGTTACTGCCATCGCGGTGTTTTTTAAATTTAGAACGCGGCGCTGTGCATCTCGGACAATGGACCAATCAGGTCCGCTGTTGAAGCTTGAAAGCTGGACGAACAGGAAGGGAAAATCGCCCTCACCCCAGTGGTTGCGCCAATCTGAAATCAAAGTGCGGAACACCCGGGCATAATTGCGCGAGGCGATTTGAAATGCATCCTGTTCACCCTGATACCAGATTGCGCCCTTGATGGGGTACCGCGTATACGGGGAAATCATGCCGTTGAAGAGGCCGGATAATGCCCAAGCCCCACCATGGTCCCCAGCGATGCGGGGGTGCATTGGTAGCAGCTTTCCTTGCGCTTTCATATCTGCGTCAATGCGTGCATTTATCGTGCGGATCTTGTCTGCATGCTGCTGCTCGCGAGAAGTTTGCACTGCACCAGCGATTGTCGATGTGAGGTTAGCGTAGACCAAGCCCTCCTGGCTGATCCATGAAGAAGCGGGGGTACCACCCCATGTGGAATCGATCAGTCCAATTGTTACGTGCTCGCGTTCTGAAATCGAACGCGCAAAGAAATAGGCCACAGCCGAAAGCTTCACGGCAGACTTCGGATTGCAAAGAGACCACGTATCTGGACTATCGTCGCCAGGAACCGTTCCTATATTTCGATGTTGAACAATGAATCGAATCATTGGTTGATCTGCCGCCGCGATTTCCTTGTCCCCATCCTTCAACAGAGCATTCGTATCAGCGAATCCCGCCATGGGAAACTCCATGTTCGACTGGCCGGAAGCAATCCATACATCACCGAGCATGATGTCCTTGACCACAACATCATGACTCGATTGGCTTCCCTTGATTGTCAACATATAAGGACCGCCGGCCGATTCTGGTGGGAGCCAAGCATCCCACTCACCGGTTTCGTCCGCGATAGCTTTCACTGTCTGATCGTGCAACGTCACAGAGACCTGTTCCCCGACCGCTCCCCAGCCCCATACACGAAGTGGATGATCGCGCTGCATAACGGCATGGTCCGAAAATACTCCCGGAACATGAAGTTCCGCGTTCACCAAAACAGGAACCGCGGCAAAAAATATCATTACAGAAGCTAGCCGAGCTAGACGCATACGTACTCCAATCTCTTTGGGCAAATAACCTATAAGTTTTTAGGCGCGTCATCGCCCAAGTCAAAGATGAGTCTGCCACCCTTTGCCAGATCAGCGTGATCTAACTTCCATTCAGAGTGAGGCTGACCGTTCAACCTCGCTGCTTTGACATAGATCGACTTCGCTGATTCACGCCAAGCCTCAACTACGAGTTTCTTCCCACCTGCAACGTTGAGCACAACACGATCAAATAACGGTGTACCGATGTCGTATTTCCCACTCACAGGATCAACAGGATAGAAACCTATCGCATTCATGCAGTACCAAGCCGACATCTGCCCACAGTCGTCGTTGCCGGACATACCGTTATCTGGCCGGGTGCCGTACATTTCAGTTACCAGCTGGTGAACACGCGCTTGTGTTTTGTGCGGAACCCCAGCAACGTTGTAGTAGTAAGCGATGTGCTGGCAGGGTTCGTTGCCCTGACAATATTGACCGACCATACCCGTCATATCCGGGGGCATGTCTGGAGGAAGATCGGAGCTCTGATTAAACAGTTCATCCAGCTTCTTTTCAAAAGCCTCCTTTCCTCCTAGTAGTCCGCAGAGACCTGGACCATCGTGCTGCACAAGAAAAGTGGTTTCCCATGCATTGGCTTCTTCATAGTCACGCCACTTCGTGATCTTGATCGATTTCGGATTGAATGGGCTCGCCCAGTGTCCGTCGGTGTACCGAGGACGAATAAAACCGGACACATGATCGTAGAGATTCTGATACGACTTGGAGCGCGCCCTTAGTTTGGCGGCTTCTTCCCTCTCGCCTGCGGCTTCGGCGATGGCCGCTACGCACCAATCGTCATAGGCGTAATTGCATGTCTTGCTTGCAGACTGCTTCTCAACATTGCACGGAACATAGCCGTACTGCCGATATGCGCCAAGACCACCGTAGTCATCCACTTCGGCACGTCTACGAAAGACCGCGTAGGCTGCTTTGGCATCGATGCCCGGAAAGCCTTTCACCAGGGCCTCCGCGACCACGGCCGCCGAGGAGTAACCATCCATGCAGCCTGTCTCTTTGCCCTGAAGAGGCCAGACAGTTACCCCTGCCGGGCTCTCGATTGATTGACGCACAATGCAACTCACGAAGTCGGGGACTCTTTCCGGCATGATGAGCGTAAACATCGGATGAAGCGTCCGGTAGGTATCCCATAAGGAATAGGTGCTGTAGTTATGTGAGCCGGGAGGGAGAGCATGGATCTTTCCGTCCATCCCCATGTAACGTCCATCGATGTCGTCGAAGAGTGTTGGTGCCAACATCATGTGGTACATAGCCGTATAGAAAATTCGCCTGTCGCGAGAATTGCTTGAGATGACGATGACCCGCGAGAGCTCCTTCTGCCACTTTGCCTTCGCGCTGCGGCGAACCCGCTCAAAATCCCAATCCGGAATCTCTGTACTGAGATTGTTCTGCGCTCCATCAATACTGATGCCTGAAATTCCCGTCTTGGCCTCAATCGCCTCATTTGGCGCGGAGGCGAAATGAAGCACACACATGAGGCTAGTTCCCTCTAAGGACTGCTGCTGATTTTCAAGCAGTTTTCCGTCCTGGTAGACGTCCACGCGAGCAAAAGGTCGGGAGAACTTCATACTGCAGTAGATTTTTCTGCCTTTTGCCCAGGCGTTTGTGCTGCGGCTGGCTGTGATGCTGTCCTTGCCGATGGCCAGCGTGGACCAGAGGACAAGATTTGGCTCGTCGGGTTTCTTCTCTTCAAGTCTCCAGACAGGCTGCAGATCGAATAGCAGGCATCCGTTACCCTTGGGAAATTTATACCGATGAAAGCCGGCACGCTCCGTGGCAGTGAACTCAGCGAGTATTCCGGAGTCCGCGAGTGTAACGGAGTAGTAGCCCGGCTCCGCGTGTTCATCCTGGTGCGTGAACCTTGCAGCAAAATCCGCCGCTCTGACTGGCGTGGTTTGCTCACTGCCATGTCTAGGAGTCACCCGAAAATCGAGCATGTCGCCGATTCCGGCACCACTTAAATGAGTATGGCTGAACCCCAGTATTTGCTTGTCTTCATATCGATAGCCGGAGCATTCATCCCATCCGTAGTCCCCCGTATCAGGGCCAAGCTGTACAACCCCAAACGGAACTGTAGCCGCTGGAATGGTATGACCGAATCCACCCGTTCCGATAGAGATTTGGACAAGCTTAGTCAAATCCTCTACAGAATCAGATTTGGCTTGGATTGCACTAGGTAAGAGGCTGGCAGCTGATACGGCAGCCGCACTGCCTATGAAGCTCCTTCTGGAAACGTCCATCTCTCTCCTATAACCTGACACGTTGGAGTACACCGCTTGCTGGACGGTTCAACCTGGTTCTATGTATTCATCGTCGCTCTAATCAACCTTTTCGATTAGGAGTTGTGTTTCACTGGGGGTCAACGGCAATTCCCGTCGGCTGGTTCAGTCCACCCCCAACATATCCTCCAGTTGGCGATAGTGCTCCACCAGAACTAGAGAGTTGGGTAATACTGTTGTTGCCCTTGTTCGTGACCCATATATTACCGGAGCCATCGATTGAAATACTGGAGGGCAGATTGAGACCACCTCCGGTGTAGTTCGAGGCGGAAGCTCCCAGGGGAGCGATCTTGGTGACACTGCTGTTGCCGGAGTTGGAGACCCAGGCATTACCGGAAGTATCAATGGCTATACCAGAGGGGCTGCTGATGCTTCCCGAAATGTATCCAGTAGAAGTTGAAAGCGCAGTTCCAATTGAGGAGAACTCGCTGACAGAACCGGTAGCGGGACTGGCAGGCGAGTTGGCGACCCACACATTACCGGAGTTGTCGACCGCCACCGCAGTTGGGCTGGCCAATCCGCCACCAGTGTAGTGAACTCCGATCATCCAGTTATTGGGGCTGGATGCGAGTGCGGTCTGGTAGGGGCCGGAACTGGAGGTAAGACCAAAGATTGCGTTATTGACTGGAGTAAGAGCGATAGCTAGGGCCGCACCAAATGTATCCGTGGGAGCGGATCCGCCAGATGGTGTAGTGTCTGCAAAGAGTGAGCCACAAGGAGTGCCGTCACCCGGGCCGGTGGTTGTGCCAGTACTATTGACGCAATAAGCAAGGATATCCCCAAGCGTATTGATCTCTGCTATGGGAAGTGTGGCACCGGCGGGGAGTGCGGGGCCAGAGGCTACGCCAGTAGTGGTGTTCACGATCTCGTTGATGGCGGCAAAGGCATTGGAAAGGCCGGTCTGGTTCGTGGATGGAGCACCGATCGCAGAGTAGGAATTGCTGAATCGTGCCAAAGCATAGGCCGTAGCGACGGTCGTGAGTTCATCGATGTCGATGAAAGTCGTGGCTGCGTTTGCAACCAGTGTTGTGCAGGAGCCGAGCCCGGCCATGAGGACACTCTGTGCATTGTTGCCACCGCCACCTGAGTTGCCACCGACTACGGTGATGTAGACGAGATTGCTTGCGGGGCAGGTATAGAGCGGAGTTCCGCCGGGTGAGAGTGTAAAGCTGCCGGCAGCCAGGGAGTTATTTCCATTGGTTACGTTGCCCCCTACTCCGGTACCGTTACTGGTAGTGGCTGTGACCGAGTTGCCACTGTAGGTGAAGGTCAATGGTGTGGATGGAGAGCCGTATCCGCTTGTACCGACACCCCAGAGTTGAACTGTGGCACCAGTGATAGCTTGACGACCGCCAAAGGCGCGTCCCGTTGCGACGGGCTTCGCTGTAACAATCGGCGTCACGGTGGAGGAAGTGGCCGGGCCTGTACCCAGGCCGCACCCGGTGAGCACTGCAAGTGCAGAGAGGGCGATGACCGAACGAAGTATAAGACTAGATCTCATGGCATTTATCCCTAAAGGTCGATTACAAAAACGATGAATGGCGGCAGCGTGGACAGGCGGGGGCATTGGGTTCCTCATGGCGTTGTGCCTTGAGTGCCGTTCGCTACCGCAGTGGCGAGCGGAGTGACTGCCGGTGAGCCTGCTCCAAAGAATTCAGTGAGTGAGGAGTCTCCGGAGTTGGTGACCCAGACATTGCCTGAGCCGTCGATGGCAACTGCGCTTGGAGTACTAAGGCCGCTTCCGGCGAAGCCAGTGGATGGAGATAAAGCGGTCCCACCGGATGTCAGCTTGGAGACAGTGCTATTCGAATTAGCGATCCAGACCGAGCCTGCACCGTCGATGGCTACGCTGACCGGCGAATTTACGCCTCCGGCCCCCGTATAGCTTCCCTCCAATGCGCCCTCTTTGGAGAACCGCGTCATGGTGGTGCCGCTTGCCGTACCGGACCACACATTCGCGGCTATGCCGATCGCAATACCGGAGCCACCGCCGCTGTATCCGCTGGACGTGGAGATCGCAACACCGGAATTCGAGAAGGCCGAAAGTGTCCCATTGCCATTGGCAACCCAAATGGTGCTAGCCGCAGTGACGGCTACCACGGTCGCAGTCGAACTGCTTCCACTGCTGATGCCAGTTTGGCCTCCGTAGGTCGCTGTGATGCTGTGCGTGCCCACCGACAGTAAAGTGGTGGAGTAGCTGGCTGAACCGCTGCTCAAAGTTGCCGACCCGAGAAGCGTAGAGCCGTCAAAGAACGATATACTGCCGGCAGCTGTTCCAGCAGAGAGTGTCACCGCAGCCGTCATGGAGACGCTCTGTCCAGCTACAACGGTTGTGGTTGGGATCAAGAGTGCAGTTGTTGAGGTCGCACCGCCCTGAGCGCCTGTACCGGTTAGCGTCGCCTTGGCGATGTTTAGCGCATTTGAAGTCGGGAAGGTAATGGTATCGGTCAAGACGGCTGCCGATTGAGGCTGAAAGGTCGTAGAGAGTGCACATTGCTGACCAGCTGTTAGGCTCTCGCTTGTAGTGCAACCATTGGATGACGCCGCAGCGATCAAGAAGTCGGTGGTGTCTGTGCCGGAATCAAGGGACGATCCGGTCGTTAGAGTAGCATTGCCGGTGTTGGTCAGCATTACAGGTATCAAACTGGAAGTCGAGCCCACCGCAGTGATCGGGTAAGTATACGACGGTTGGGTTCTGTTCAACTCCAGGGCCCCACCCGCGCCGGAAGCAGCGATCAAGGTATCGCCAGTATTGTCGACGGCGAGTCCCACTAATCCCGCAATGTTGCCCTGCAGGGTAGTTGCGATAGTGGTTCCATTGGGCACCAGAACGACGTTCTGGTTTCCGGAATCAGCGATGTAGAGGTTGCCCGCGGGATCAACAGAGACGCCGACCGGGTTCGAGAGCGACGGCGACACACTGACGACCGATTGCACTCCCGCAGCGCTCAGCTCGACGATCCGCGCATTGCCGCTGTCGGCTACGAAGACATCGCCCGCCGCATCTACCGCGAGGCCCAGCGGCGAACTGAGACCGGTGAAACCAAGAACCGTAACTTCCCCATTCGGAATCACACTCCCAGTAACTGCAATCACCCTGTTGTTGCCGGTGTCAGCGATATAAATGTTTCCAGCAGGATCAACTGCCACACCCGACGGATTGCTAAGTGTATACGGAACTGCACCATTCGTCAGGCTGAGAGCGGACACCACGCCTGCCTGCGTGGCAGCGGCGATGCGATTGTTGCCGGAGTCCGCAACGTATACCGTGCCGCCTCCGCTTACAGCTACCTGCGTCGGCTTGTTGAAGCCTGTCGCAAAAGATACGGGCGCGCCGCCTGCTGTTGATTTGAAGATCTTGTTGGTGGCGCTGTCGGCAATATAGAAGTTACCGCTTTGATCGACGGCCACACCCGCAGGCGTAAGCCCTGTACCGATGGTGGTCTGGGTCGCCGGATCGAGCGAGATCTGAGCTCCGCCTCCGATGCCACCGACGCTTGTTGTTGCTATAGAGGAACCGGAATAGGTCAACGTCAATCGTCCTAGGCGCGTTCCTACTGCAGCCGGTGTGAGCTTCACGTTGTAAACACAGGTCTGTACGAAATTGGTGACCACACAAGCGTCACCGCCGGCATCCGTAAAGTCAGCTGACACCGTTCCCGCAGAGTTAACAAGGGAGGGCGTTGGCGTTGTGGTGTAAACCGTGTTCGTTCCCAGAGGCGAAAAAGCGATGGCCTGCGTAGATGAACTACCGGCAGTCACGGAGCCGAACTGGTTCGTAAAACCGTACTTGCGAATGATGCCAACAAAGGAATTGGCCGAATGCTTTTCGTTCATATACAGGTTGCCCGACGAGTCGAAGCTGAGATGTCCGTAAACAGAAGTTCCATTCACCTGTGTCGCAGGACAGCCACTGCCATACCCATCGGTCATGGTCGGGCCGCTGGTGCCGCCGTTGCAGAATGCGCCCGGGCCGGGAGTACCCAGGGCACCGGTTGTAGTTGATCCTCCAACACCAGCGATCAGCTGCGCGATGCCCGTAATCCGATTGATCGCAAACGTGGGGTCATAGGTCCTGTTGTACACATAGAGATTGCCTGCCTGATCCAGGCCAAAATAAGGTCCCGAGGTTCCGGTGTAAAGCATGCTGGCACTGGAGCCTGAGACGCGCGCGCCCGAAGAAGGCTGTCCTCCTGCCACCGTATAGATGTCTCCGGCTACTGGGCTCGACACTGCAGTCGGAGTTGTTCCATTTTCTACATAGACCGGAGGCAGGGTGCCAATACCGGCACTGTTATAGACGACGCGGAAGCGCACATTGCCAGAGTCCGAGATGTACAAGTTACCGTTGGCATCTGCTTGTATCTGCAGGGGTAAATTGACACTGGCTGCTGCGGGCAGGCCACCGTCCCCGTCTGCTGTTGTGGGCGAAGCTGTGCCGGAAGGGATATAGGTTACCCACCCTGCTGTTGGCGAAGACACATATTTCTTGATCTGGTTGCCGGAGTTGGTGGCCAACTCCCCCGTTACGGTCGCATTCGCACCAGCGTCTGCAACGTAAAGGTTTTCGTTCGCGTCTATCGCGATGTCCGCTGCAGCGATGAAGTCCCTTTGAGTCAAACTGCTCGAGTTGCTCAACTCATAAATACATCCCGAACAGGGCGTCGTCACTGCGGCATTAGGGGTATACGACTTGATGAGATTGATGACGGCGGCGTTCTGGGCGCTTGTTCCTCCACCGACATAGATCACCTTGATGGAGTTATAGCCGACAAACGAACCAATGTCGTTGATCAAAAGGATGTTTCCACCGGCATCAACCTGGACCTGGTTTGCTTCCCAATAAGCCTGATTGGCGAGGCAGCCATCGCCCTCTACGTCCAGCCGGGTGGCCCCGCTGACTCCATTGCAGAAGGTGGAGGTCAATGTGCTCGTTCTTGCGCTAATTCCATAGATATTGCCGGGCGTAAGCGACGACGGAAAGCCAGCAACACCGCTGTTCGCATTGATCAGTGCTGCCGCCAAAGCGCTTCCGCCACGGTAAACCACGCGAAGCGTAGGGCCCCTGGTGGTTCCGTTGTCATCCTCAGCAATGTACATGTTGTTCGAGGGATCGATGGTCAAGCCGGTATTGTTTTCCAGCGTGGCCTGGGTCGGAGGGCAACCATCGCCAAAAGTATCGTAGGCCGCACTGCACACAGAGGACGCGGGCGTGGTGCCGTTGTACGTCGTCGGCGCAATGCCAGCGCCCACCGAAGTAAATGGAACCTGCACCGATTGGACCTGGGCCAGCACCGGCAGGCTTAGGAATGTAAATCCAGCCAAAATGACAAAAGCCAAAACGACTGTTGAACGATACTTCTTGAACATAACGACTCCCTCTAAATATCTGCGGACAATGCGGTCTCTTGCGAACAATCCTGCCGGTGTTTCCTAGCCCATCGATTCGGGGCTGAAGATTGAGCATCTTTTACTTGCGCTCTAATTTTCAAGAGAACCCTACGTACACACAATTAGGCTGGCAAGTAAATTCACGGTTTGAACGACAGTAAGGAGCCGTCGAACGATGGCAACCTTTCTATGATGGCTGGCGTTTCCGTAATACGGGTTCCAGAATGCGAGAGCGCAACCCACTAGTGCCGTAAACCTAACTAAACAGGCCATTAGTTGGCACGAAAACACCTGCCATGACTAAATCAATTTCGCCTTATTCGCACACTATCTGAGCCTTTGTTCTTACCGTAAAGAGTTATACTCAAGGTCTGCTGATCCGCACTAAACATTAATTGTGCGAACTGGTATCCTGTCTGCCTCTCAGATTGGGGAGGATTATTGTGCCTAAGACCATGGTGGAATTTGCCGCAAACGAGCAGCAAGGGTTGACTTTAGAACATTGCTGGGAACTGGTGGAGCGGGTGGCTGCAAGTCAGCAATTCAAGCGCTCGGCTCGGCTGCGAGAGTTTCTACTTTATGTAGGTAGACGCTCCTTGATAGAGCACTCCGACGAAATCCATCAAAGAGATATACGTCTTGCCGTCTTCGGGCGTGATGACTCGTATGACACTAGCGTTGATGACAATATTGTTCGCGTGAACGCAAGCGAAATGCGTAAGCGCATCGAGGTCTACTTCGAATCAGAGGGAGCGGACGAACCAGTCATCTTCGAGGTCCCCCGCGGTAGCTACACGCCCGTTTTCCGACTCCGAACAGTTGAAACCGAACAGGTCTCATCCTCTGTTGTCGATAAGGCTTTCGAGTCCCCGGAACAACCAAGACCGATTCCAGAACTTGTAGTCAAAGAAGTGCCCCGCCGCTTTCCAATATCGTGGCTGCTTGTAGCCGTCCTCACAATCATTACGACAGCTTTGTGGGTTCAGAGCCGTGCCATGCACAATTATCTATTCGCCTGGAAATCCAGCCCGGCGCTAGCTTCCTTTTGGTCCAACTTTCTGGAGTCAAAAGCGGATACCGATATTATTCCGGGCGATACAGCCTTTGCGCTATTTCAGGGGATTACCAAGAAGCAAATCTATTTGAGTGATTATGTAAATCGGAAGTATTTCAATCAGATTTCGCCAGAAAGTTTAAGTTCCGACAGGCGCTTCGATCTCAACACGATAGCGTCGAAAAACTTCGGAAGCATCAATGAGTTCAACGTGGCCCAGCGTATTTTTGCACTTGACCCACTCAGTAAGAAATTACGCCTGTATTCAGCCCACAATTATACGGCCGCCCTTTTCAAGCAAGATAATGCAATTCTCCTGGGCGGAGGAGTATCAAACCCCTGGGACTATCTTTTCGAGGACAAACTGAACTTCGTCATGGAATATGATCCCAATACTTTTATACCTTCCGTAAGGAACAGGACACCAGCCGCTGGGGAACTCGTTGTCTATTCGCCGAGCTATTCAACTACTTCCGATGTCGGATATGCCGTGATTGCTTTTATACCTAACCTCGACAGCAAAGGAAAAGTTCTCATCATTGAGGGCACAGGATCGCAAGCTGTTGAAGCCGCCGGAGATTTTCTTATGTCGGAGGATCATCTGGCAGATTTCCAGAAGAAACTTCATGTCGACAAGCTTCCATATTTTGAATTGCTCTTGAAGACTAAGCGTCTCGATACCACTTCCCTCAGTTCGACGATTGAGTCCTATCGACTTTATCCTGCCTCCTCGCATTAGGTATATCGGAGCTAGCAAACGGTTCAGTCTGTCACATGGGGTTGCTGGATGCAGAAGCATCTGTCAAGGCCACTCTGAGAGCGTCTTGATTGTCGGGATAACGTCGTCATCCGGCAACGCGAAAAGAACAGCGATTGTGTCTGAGGCAGACTGATCGTCCAGTCGAATGACGAGGTTGGTTATTCCGACGTTATTCATCTGTGGTGCCGGTGGCTTTGTGCTTGCAGTCTGGAAGTGCGCGGAATTGGGTTCAATGATGCTGACCTTTATCGTCTTGCCGTGTTGAAGTAATTCGGCGGAATGACCGTCAGGTGCAATTTTCACCTTGGCAGCCGTGTGAAAATTCCAGACGACATTGACCGAGCCCACGGGCGCAATCTCATCCTGCACAAGTACACGCTTCTGGTCCAATAATGCGATACCCCGTCTCCAGGACTTCAACTTAGCTTTGTATGCATGGTCGAGATTGGCTATTGAATACTCGACGCCTTGAGAAGTTGCTGTAGCGATGAGCGGCGAAACAGCGTCAAGATCTTCATTCTGCCCATCCATGGTCAAGGTATTATGACCCTCGGTACGGGTCCGATAGTAGTCCCATCGCTTCTTCCAGAAATACTGGGGTAACCCGTAGCTATCGGGACCCAGGTCCACTGCCCAGCGCTGGCCAATGGCGTCCAACACGAAAGTCCCAAGGTCGAGATGACCATGAGACGCCATTGCATCCCCGCCCTTGAAACCGATGAACCAAGCATCTGGGTTATTCCACGCACTGCGCAGATAAGCTTGATTAACCCTACCGAAGCTTTGCACCAGAGGAGGCATTGTTGCGTGGTCGACCAGCGGAATACGCGATAACCAAACAAGACCCAAGAATGCGAAACGGCTGTTTTCATTTTGAACTTCTATCCCCAGCACGTTGCGGTGATAGCTTTCTCGCTCTTGTTCCGCATAAATTGGATTTTGGAAACGAGCCGCAAACCAAAATGCCTGTGGCGCGATGGGGTTCTTCGACTCAGCATCACCGAAATTTGCGGTTTGATCGGTAGGGCCGGCAGCTTGAATGTGATAACTCTCCGTCGCGGAGAAGCCAGGCGCATTGGACGCGCCAAAGTCTGTGCCTAACGTGGAGTCGAGTGCGTCGATATAGAGCACATTGTAGATAGTGGCATAAGCCCAGTAACCCGGGCCCTCCTCAAACCCCCCATCAGGAGCAAATCGCTTCATGATCTCAGAGATGGCAGGCCGGGCATAATCGAGAACTTCGTTGGCGCGTTGTGGCTCATCTTCGGCAACGGCAAGAGCCCCGATAGTCTCACCCCCATTCAGAACCTGGCACCAATTGTTTTCGTGGTGAGCCTTACCCTCATGAATGAGTGTGAGCCAAGGATCTATCCCTTTAGTGATGATGGCTTTCTTGATAGTGGCACGGTCTCTTGATGAGAGCGTGGGATAGAGCCAATCGTAGCCAATGCCGAGTGCTGCAGTCATCTCTGCAGTGTCCAGAAAATGAGTCGGATTCCAATCGGGGAAGCTTGCGGCCGCTAGCATCTCCTGCGTAGCTCGCATGGCAAACGGCTTGTAGCCCGAGATGCGGTAGAGCCCCGCCAAAGTGATCACACGGCCCTCAACGTCACGCGATGTGGACAGCAGCGTATGTTCAGGGCCGGCGATCTCATAAGTATCTGGTGGCTTGCTAAGGAGTTGTTGCCCGATTGTCAAAAGTTGTTGGTATTGCTCTTTTGCAATCGGATCCGTCAAAGCCAGTTGACGTAACGCTGGAAGGTCAGCATCGTGAAGGATGAGGCGCGGATGTTGTGCCTTAAGACTATCGAGCGGAGTACTTGAATAGCAACGAGGTGCAGCTAATGTCATTCCGAGGATGATCACAGGAGCAAATACACAAAACGATAGATTCACAGAAATCTCCAAATAAAGTGCATATGACCGCACTTGACGGTCCGTTAGTGAACTGTCGAAGGCAGCGAAGATCGGCTTGGCTAATCTTTGCTAAGGCGGTATATCTCGGAACCTACAAGCAAATATGCTCCGATTCCATAGACATAACTTGAAGTTTCAGTAAAGGTTCCCGGCCCCGCACCGACTGGCTGAATTGAACCAAGCCTCCCATCCGCATAGACGTTGGCTAGTAATCCGTTCCACGCTCTTTTGATCGACGGCTCATAGAGCCTGCGGCTGAGGATTCCGTGGTTGACGCCGTAGGCCAAGGCATAAGCAATAAAAGCGCTTCCTGATACCTCCGACAACGGATAGTGCCCTGCATCAAGGAGTCCAGGTTTCCAAAGCCCATCTGCCCCCTGTAATGCCACAACCGCAGAAGCCATCTCCTGCAATCTTTTGGCGTACTTGGCCCGCAACGGCGATTGTGAAGGAAGACGATCCATGACGCGAACCAGTCCGGCCATAACCCAGCCATTTCCCCTTGCCCAGAAAATCTTCTGACCATTCTCTTCATGCTTCGTAAGGAAGGAGGCATCTCTTGAATAGAGATGTTTATCTTCGTCATAGAGCAGCTGTGAAGTTGTCGTCCACTCACGGTCCATGTAGGCAAGATATTTGGGGTCACCTGTGGCAGCCGACAGATCTGCAAGTACCGGCGGTGCCATAAAAAGCGCATCGCACCACCACCACAGTGGCTCTGCAGGGTTATCCGCCACAGCCATCTCCGCATCCATTCGCTCGCGCATGGGCGCTAACATCTGCTGATCACGCTTCAGAAAGTAAAGCTCAAGATAGGTCTGGCCGATTGCCTGATCATCTGCATGGAGAACTTGTGGTCCTGGCTGCCAACGTAAATCGTTGCCAATTCCTAAAACGGCATTCTTGTACTTTTCACCATCTATCGCATCGGGTATTGCCAGAAACCCTGGATATAGTGCGGCAAACGTCCAATCCTTCTGCGCGACAGTGGGCAGTTTTGCCAACTGCCAATCGGCTACCAACCTCAGCGCCTTGGCCACATCTCGCTTTGTTAATTTTGCAGATAGATTTTTAGCCTTCGGGCCAGCATTCGTCGGCGTGTCTCCGGGCGACGCGATAGGCATTTGTTCGATCCATATCGCAGTCCGTGCGTATGCGGACTGACCAAGCAGAATGGTGCCGAGGGCTGCGACGACAAAAACTCTTCGCACACATGACGATGTTCTCGCCGAAAGCACATGAGGACTACACAAATAACTGGCTTTCATCGAGCGACACCGACCTTCTAGGATATGTTGCATTCGGGCTATTTCGCGCCATAACTTTGGAGAGATGCCTAGGGCCTCGCTGCGAGGGTTCCCTGAGTCACAATCAACGTCAGGTTCGATAGGCTAGTGTTTGTGCCGTCCGAAGCCACTACTGTCACCGCATACGTGCCTATGGGCGTCACATAATTGTTGGTGTCCGCCGTACTGCTAGCACAACCTGCGTTGATGAGCAGGAGGATTGAAACGGCGATGTAGCCTAGTCGCTGACGACGCTTCCTAAGTGCCAGGAAGCAACACGCAAGTAGGGCGGCACTTTCTATCCCAAGTGATCGGCCGCTCCGGTTCGGAAGCGTTAGGTTGGCATGAGCAATGGGAGGTACATCAGTCGCAATCTGCAGTTGAACTGCCTGCACATTATCAGCTGACATCGTTGTCAGGGTGGGCGATCCTCCGCACGCAGTATAAGCTGGAAGTCCGGTGCACGTGATACGAAGTGTGCCTGTGTACCCGTAGAACGAGCTCAACGAAAGGTTCCCTACTCCTACAGCGTTTTGGGCAACTGTAATAGTTGGAGTTAGATTTGTAAGAACAAACAACGGCGTTGAGCTTATGGTGACCGCCGCTGGAAGAAAGTTTGCATCACCGCTGTAAGTTGCTGTGAACGAATAGCTGCTTAGTGCGTTTGTGGTTGTTGTCTCTACAGCTTTACCGGTTAGTGGGTCTACATTGACGGGCGCGCCTAGACTCGCTGACCCATCAGTGAATGCCACGCTACCTGACGGAATTGTTGGAGCGGCCGTCAGCGATGCGGTTAGCGTGAAGTAGTTTGATGGAACACCGATAGTGGGGGTCGAGATCAGGGAAAGCATGGGCAAGGCTCGTGCCACAACGACCGTAATGCTCGCCTTTGCAGGTGCGTAATTCGAGTCTCCGCTGTAACTCGCAAGAATTGTGTTTGTCCCAGCCGGCAAAAGGTTCGTTGGATATTGGAGCGGATACATAAGCGGACTAGCGAAGGCCACCGGGGTCTGTACAACATTGTTGATCGTAAAAGTAATCGTCCCGCCTGGAGTTGCTGGCGAATTCCCTGTGGTAGTGGTTGCGTTGATCACAACGGCCTGACCATATGTAACGTTCCCCGATGGTGGTGTAGCTGTGAGCACAAGAGCACTTGTTCCCGAAACAACAGGGAACGTTATGGTCTTACAACTGGAAAAGTAATAACTCGTCCCGCTATAGCAAGCTTGAACAGTATGGCTTCCTGCTGTGAGGCCCACGGTTATCGTGGCCGCGTTGCCTGTAACGTTTACGGTAGGATTTTGAACGATATTGTCGATCGTAAACGTCACGTAGCCGCCGACCGAAGCGACTGGATTCAAAGCAGAGATCGTTGCGGTCAGAGTCGTGTTAATAGTGTTAGGTACTGTGCCCGCCGTGCCAAGTGAATATTGGAGATCCGTTGTAGTTGCTTGAGAAGCGACTACCGTCACGGAAACAGGCGTCGCCGTGCTGCCATCGTACATGGTGTCGCCGCTGTAAGTAGCGCTGATCGTATATGTTCCAACGCCCAGCGTCAGCGAAATCGTGGATGTAGTAGTAGTGCCGTTCACCACCGTTATGGATGGCGTTTGTAAGACTCCATTGACGCTGAAGGTGACAGTGCCACTAACATTACTGCTATTAGTTACAGGGGTAATGGTGGCTACAATATTGAACGCTTGTCCTGCGACTGCCTGAGGCCCACCGGGCGTTTGAGCTAAGAGAACAGTAGATGTTGCAATCTCGTTTCCTCCGCCTGCACCAATGAGAGTTGCCTTGGCGCCGTTGACAGCATTGGAGGCTGGAAACGTAACGGTGTCCGTGAACGTGGCAGCAGATTTCGGCTGGAAAGTTGCTGCGAGGATGCACTGTCCGCCGGTCAGAATGCTTTCTCCCGTAGTGCATCCATTTGTTGTTGCAGGAGTAATAGAGAAGTTGGTTACATCCGTTCCGCCATCCAGCGAGGATCCAGTAGTCAGCGTGTTGTTGCCGACATTCGTTAGCGTCAACAGGACTGGACCTGATGTCGCCCCGACGTTCGTGACTGGGTAGGCATACGTGATCTGCGTCCGATTGAAGGCCAGAACACCTCCGGTTTGGGAGGCGGCGAGGGCAATATTGCCGGAATTGTCGACAGCAATTCCCGCCAAATCGGTGGTGAGATTTTGTAACGCAGTCGCTACTGTGCTGCCGTATGGAACCAGGACGACATTTTGGTTTCCCGAGTCAGCGATGTAGAGGTTTCCCGCTGGATCGACGGATACGCCGACCGGGTTTGAGAGCGATGGCGTGACAGTGACGACCGATTGCACTCCTGCGGCGCTCAGCTTAACGATCCGAGCATTGCCGCTGTCGGCGACGAAGACATCACCGGCCGCATCTACCGCAAGGCCCAGCGGCGAACTGAGACCGCTGAAACCAAGGACTGTGACATTGCCAGATGAGATGACGCTGCCCGCAACCTTGAGCACTCGATTGTTGCTGGTATCGGAGATAAAAATATTGCCGGCCGAATCCACTGCAACACCAGAGGGATTGCTGAACGTATATGCGATTTCGTTGTTCGCCTGGCTGAGTGTGGATACCACACCTGCCTGCGTGACAACCGCGATGCGGTTGTTACCCGAGTCCGCAACGTAGACCGTGCTGCCTGCACTTACAGCGAGTTGTGTGGGCTTGTTGAAGCCCGTCGCAAAGGATACCGGGGCACCGCCTGCTGTCGATTTGAAGACCGTGTTGCTGATGCTGTCGGCGATATAGAGGTTCCCGCTTTGATCGATGGCCACACCTACAGGCGCAAGCCCTGTGCCGATGGTGGTCTGTGTCGCCGGATCGAGCGAAATCTGAGCGCCGTCGCCGGTGCCGCCGACGTTTGATGTTGCTACCGCAGAACCGCCTGAGGTCAGCGTCAACGCACCCAGACGCGGACCGACTGCAGCCGGTGTGAATTTTACGTTGTAGAGGCAAGTTTGTGCGGTGGTATTGGTCACCGTGCAGGTATCACTGCCGGCGTCGGTGAACTCAGCTGATGCTGTCCCTGCAGAGTTCACAAGGGAGAGCGTCGGCGTTATGGAGTAAACTGCGCCCGATCCGAGAGGGGAAAAAGCGATGACCTGCGTCGAAGAACTACCGTCTGGCACGGTGCCAAACTGGTTCGTGAAACTGTACTTTCGAATTAGGCCGACAAGATCATTGGCCGTGTGTTTTTCGTCCATATACAGGCTGCCTGAAGAATCGAAACTGAGATGTCCGTAGACAGTAGTTCCATTCACCTGAATCGCAGGGCAGCCACTGCCATATCCGTCGGTCATGGTTGGGCCGCTGGTGCCGCCATTGCAGAATGCGCCCGGGGCGGGAGTCCCTAAGGCACCGGTCGCAGTCGATCCACCCGTACCGGCGATCAGCTGTGCAATGCCGGTGACGCGATTGATCGCGAAGGTGGCATCGTAGGCCCTGTTGTACACATAGAGATTGCCTGCCTGATCCAGCCCAAAATAAGGCCCAGAATTCCCGGTATAGAGTTTGCTGGCGCTGATGCCGGAGCTGCGTGATGTCGCGGGGGAGGTCGTAGAAGGCTGTCCTCCTGCAACCGTGTAGATATAGCCTGCAGTGGGACTCGGCACCGCTGTGGGGGTTGTGCCGTTTTCTATATAGACCGGAGGCAAGGTGCCAAGACCAGCACTGTTATAGACGACGCGGATGCGCTGATTGCCAAGGTCCGAGATGTACAGGTTGCCATTCGCATCCACCTGTACCTGGAGGGGTGAGTTGACACTGGCTGATGCAGGTAGGCTACCGTCCCCGTCCGCTGTCGCGATTGAAGCTGCGCCGGAAGGGATGTAGGTTACCCAGCCTGCTGTTGGCGAAGAGACATATTTCTTGATCTGGTTGCCGGAGTTGCTGGCCAACTCCCCTGTTACGGTCGCATTCGCACCGGCGTCTGCAACATAAAGATTTTCGTTCGCATCGATCGCGATGTCCGCCCCCGCAACAAAATCACTTTGAGTCAAACTGGTTGAGTTGCTCAACTCATAGATACATCCCGAACAGGGTGTCGTCACAGAGGCATTAAGCGGGGTATACGACCTGATGAGATTGATCACTGCCGCGTTCTGGGCGCTTGTTCCTCCCCCAACATAGATCACTTTGATGGAGTTATAGCCAGAGAACGAACCAATGTCGTTGATCAGAAAGATGTTTCCTCCGGCATCAACTTGGACCTGACTCGCCTCCCAATAGGCCTGGTTTGCCAGGCAGCCATCGCCCTCTATATCTAGGCGAGTGGCCCCGCTGACTCCATTGCAAAAGGTGGAGGTCAATGTGCTGCTTCTCGCGCTAATTCCATAAATGTTGCCGGGCGTAAGCGACGACGGAAAGCCGGAAACACCGTTGTTCGCATTGATGAGCGCTGCCGCCAGAGCACTCCCGCCACGGTAAACCACTCTCAGCGTGGGGCCTTTAGCGGCCCCGTTTTCGTCCTCCGCAATGTACATATTGTTTAGAGAATCGATCGTAAGACCCGTGTTATTTTCCAACACGGCCTGGGTCGGAAGACAGCCGTCGCCAAAAGTATCGTAGGCCACTCCCGCGCCGCACCCGGCAGCGGTTGCAGGCGCGGTGCCGTTGAACGTCGTTGGTGCTATTCCAGCACCGACCGCGGTAAAAGGAATCTGCACCGCTTGTACCTGGGCCACCGCCGGAAGACATAGGAATGTAAAACCAGCCAGAGCGACAAAATCCGAGACGACTGTTGAACAATGTTTCTTAAACATAACCACTCCCTCTAAATCTGCAGACAATACGATAGTGCTGCGCTAAAAACGGATTGTTCCGGAAAGCTGCAGGCGACGGCCATTGGTGCCGACTGCTCCATTGCTACCCACAGTCGCACCAATCACCCCGAAGCTGGAGTTCTTCGACGTCGAACCGGAAAGATTGGCAAAGGGCTGTCCGAGGTTCGTTAAGTTGAGGGCATTAAATGCATCTACACGGAACACAAGCTTGGCTCCTGTAACACGCGGGAGCGAGAAGGTACGCTGGAGTCCGAGAGTGGTATTTATGAACGCCGGACCGTTAAGAAAATCGCGCGGCGCATTCCCATACGCCCCAAGCGTCCCATCAATTGCTGAAGGTGTAAGCGTCCCGTCCGGGCTAGTAACCAGCAGCCCATGGTTACCAGGAGCTCCGATGGAACCGACGTTGAACCATTCCGCTTCCTTCGCAGTTCTACTGCGATGCTTGTTAAGTGGCGCATAACCAGCCGGCTCGAAGCTCGCATACTCCGCACCTTCATCGCGATTGGTCCAATCGGTTGCTACAGTGACACTGAACGGCTGGCCTGACCTGTAGTTGAAGATTCCAGAAATGCTCCAACCGTTCGCTACAGCTCGCACAGCGGCAAACGAACGCGTGATCTTGGGAACCTGCAGCGTCCATCCGACATTGACAATCTGCGCTGCATTAAAGCTCGAAAGTGCGCGATGGACACTGATAGATGGTTGATCGGAAGAGTTCGCTATTCCGTTCGCGTAGCTGTTGTCATCGATCGATTTTGACCATGTGTAAGACGCAAGGGCTGTAAGCCACTTGTTTGATTTGTAACGGTAGACCACTTGGAGCGCGTTATAGGAAGAAAATCCGACGGTCATATAGTCCAAGACACCGCTGCCTCCATAGTTGAAGTTCGGATATTTCACCCGCTGAGCATATGATCCCGTGCAGTACAGCGGGTTACTTTTGAAATAGTCACCGGAGCAATCATAGATAGCCGGATTTAAGTCATATCCCAAGGCAAGAGCGTGGCCCATGCGCAGCACATAGTTGGCCTCGATCACCGAAGCGCTTCGAATGTGTTGTTGGATACCGACGTTCACGGCCTGCGTGTATGGTGTCCTAAAGTTCTTGTCAGGAAACGTAATGGAGTATGGAGTAACGAATTGCGGCGTCTGCCCTCTAACGTAATCCTGCGGAATAGCATTCTCGCCAAGCAGCGGCTCCGAGATCCCGCCAGGATTGTCATTAATCATTGAAGAATAGTGATACGGTGCACTGACTCCAACAACTAATGCGTTGATTGTGTCGTAAAAGATTCCATATCCCCCACGAACCGAGGTTTTGCCATTCCCAAACACATCGTAAGCAAAGCCCAAACGAGGAGCTATGTTGTTATACGAGGTGCCGACCAGGGAATTTTTGATTCCTGGATCTCCTACAAATGCAAAATTCATCGGAGCATTCGGAACAACCACTGAGTGATAACCCGGTATAAACGTCGCCGCCTTACCGTCAGGTTCATACCACTGAAATGGAAGTTCATAACGGATACCCATATTGATTGAGAGCCTGGACGTGGCACGCCAATCGTCTTGCACATACATGTAAAGGTCGTGCTGGATTGCGCCAATATCCACACCGTTTCCCTGCGTTGTAGATTGAGTAAGCCCCAACAGATAGTCCATCGCGGGATCTGGAGTGTATGTGTTGTTGAACACGGCACTGAACGCCGGATGGTATCTGTTCGAATATTGAAGGCGTAGAAACTCCAACCCTGTCTGGATATTGTGAACACCATGCGACCACGACAGCGAATCGTCCAACTGTAGGTCTTCATCCACACTCTGGGACTGATTGGTGCTGGCGCCAAGGGTGTATCCGAGGCGGCCACCCACGCTGATCCTTGGCAGTGAATCTCCGGGCTGAGTATAGCTTGCGCCGAACGAGCTTAGCGTTGATGAATCTTTAGGTACAACGTTATAGTCGTAACGTTTATAAGAAGCCCTTGCGACATTCAAAAGATTATTCGTGATTACCCAAGTGTCCCCGATATTCCCGAAATGTATGCCGCCGGTATTGTAGTTAATATCGTAGGTGGCAATGCCTAACCCAGAGGACACGCCATTGGCGGTTTGATCATTTGCCGTCGTCTCGTAGTAGCGTGCATCTACGGAATGATGTCCCCTGTTCCAGTCGATACGGATGAGTCCGGACTTATCGTTGCGTGGTTGATTTTGCACTGAGACCGCGTAAGGCAGAGCTACACCCGAGGGGGTATTCGGCAAAGGCGTTCTACCGAGAAGGGCGACTGAAACCGGATTGAAACAGATGCTCGGTATTTCAGGATTAGGAATGGTCGCAGGTTGCGAAAGCAATAAGGCGACACAAGGAGAAGTCCCCGTTCCTCCAGCAACTTGGTATGCATTGTTAAACGCTGCAATAACGCTCGCAGCAGTTGATCCTGTGCCCGTCACGGGATTCTTCCAGGTCGTAACACCGTCTTCTTGAAAGGAAGCACAGGTAAGGCCCGCAAAGCCGCCAGACACACAAGGTTGCGGAGTGCCAGAATTGGTCAGGCCGCGCTGGTTAAGTGTTAATGTTTGTGCTTCCGCCGTAACTGCTGCGTTTGAAATCAGATCTTGTCCTGAAACGAAAAAGAAGAGCTTCTGCTTCAGGATGGGTCCACCAACAGAGAAGCCAAATTGATTTTGATCCAAGGGTGGATTCGCCTTGGAAATGGCGTCGTAAGCATTAAGACTTCTATTCTGGGCAAACTCCCACATAGCGCCGTGAAAGGCATTGGAGCCTGCCTTGGTAATCACATTAGAAACGCTACCGACATTCCTGCCGTACTGAGCCTTGTAATTGCTCAGGAGAACACTAACCTCTTGCAACGCGTTAGGTGTCGGGAAATTCAGACCGGTGTTGTTGTAGAGATTGTTCCAGACTGAACCGTCAAGCAATAGTAAATTTTGGTTACTACGTGAACCTGAGACGTTGTAGCTGGGACCTCCTTGATTGCTAGTAAACGTAGTTGGTGCATTAACGTTAGTTACACCTGGCAACAGCGCTACAACCGCGACGACGTTATTGCCATCGACCGGAAGGTTTTCAACCAACTTGTTGTCGATCGTGTATCCAATCGTTGCTGATCGCGTATCAACTACTGTGCTGTCAGCTGTGACTGTAACGTCGGTCGTGACCAATCCAGGTTGCAGCACCGTCGTTATGTTGACATTCCCATCAGCACTTACGTTGAGCTGAGTCACTTGATACGTTGCGAACGAGGGTGCAGTTACCGTGAGGGTATAGGTCGATACCGGTACGCTGTTGAACACGAACTCGCCCGCAGAATTGCTTTCGACCTCAATCATACGACCCTGCGATGCGGAGACAAGTGTGACCTTTGCGTCACGCACAACATGACCATACCCGTCCGTGACCCGTCCAGCTACGGTGCCAGCGTTCTGTGCTTGGCCTAAGGCCCGATTGCTGCCAACATGGAGCGCACATAGTAGTAAGGCAACGATGCATCTAGTGATGAAGGTTCTAGCAGATCTCGATCGTGAAGCTTGCAGTGCACTATATTTCTTGTCGAACCAGTTCATCTTCAATCCCTCGTTCTGGAAGCAACGATTTTGAGCCGTTCCAGATTTACCTAACTTCAGTGTTGAGAAAGTTTTTGCGATTGACTTTGCAGAGCTTCCTAATGACTTTGCCTAAACCGTCTGGATCAACACCGCACTGAGCGCAGGAACATAACATGTCAGCTCTGATTTATTTGCGGTAATTGTGTAGGCTTCCGGATAGCTGCTATATAGAGTGCCCCCTGCGCTGTTGAGTACGGGAACACCAAAGGTTCCGTCGACACCCACCTCTGCGCCTTGAATCGATACTCCGGCACTTTGATCACCGGAAGTCAAACTCGTTGGAACCGCTGCCAGCGAAGGCCCCGTAGCACCGGTCGATAATTGAGTCATTTCCAGGAGAGACGCAGAAGGCGTGCTCTTAGGTAACTGGATTGTTACCTGAAGGTTGTTGGTCGAATCCTTGTTGACGATGACGATGTTCATTCCGCCTGATGCCGTTTGCACGGCATACGCAGAAACATTCAGGGAACCCGCCGAGACCGTTGTCATGTTTAGCGGTCCGGTTCCGGCTAAGGTGAAAAGAAGCATCCCGTAATATTCTGGTCGCACTCCTATCACTGTGTTGACGTAATCGTCAGCAATCGATGTATAACTGTTGCCGTCGCCACCGCTATGAAAGTTCACTCCCGACGCTCCAAATTGCGCGCAGGTAAAAAGATAATCGATGGCCCATAGAGCGGAGGCGTAGGAATCGCTTACCCCAGGGGATCCGCCAAGGTTGAACGAATTGCACTCCGTCATCCGGTACGGGACGCCAATGTTTGCCGCTGCAGGTTGCAACCCGCCGAGAAACTTCGGCCCCGTTAGAAGAGGATCCGGATAGGTAAGCAGAGCCGCCGCCGTCGAGGTAGGCGATGTACCACTTCCTGTGTAGTAGTGTTCGGTCAACAAAGAAATCTTCGATTCAGTGGCCCACTGGCTGAATGGGACGGTCCAGTTAGGCACATTCGCGGCAGCATCAGGACCCGTTATGACTACGTTAGGAGTCGAGGCGAGAATGGCAGTTCTCATAGAGTCCCACGCCGTTTCAAACTGGGTTACGGTCCAGAACCCATATTCATCCGGCTCGTTCCCCAATTCCACACCCATTAAGGAAGTCCCGAAGGCTTGCGCGGCGTAGGCTATCTCAGCCGCACCAAGCGCCGTTGTTGTAGGAACGGTGGCTCCCGCTTCTAGCCCTTTGAGATTTATTCCGTAAAGACATTGCCATCCTGTTGCCTTCACAAAGGCCGCCAGGGCGTCGATGTCACTGGGGGCAATTTGGAGCGTGGTCGAACCTTTACCGGCTGGAGTCCAAGCTGTCGCGTCGACTGAACTCCCACCAATCCTCATGATGCTTGGCCCAAGTCGTTTGAATAGGCCGATCAAATTCGTATTAGCAGCACTGAAGTAGCGATTCTGCAACCTGTTTTTCTCGAAGGAAAGCCCTACGAAGCCAGGGGCGATGGAACCCACCACGCCTGACCCAACGATGACTGAGGCACCGGTTATCGTGCCTGATGGGGTCGGCTGTGGGTTTGCTGCGGGAAATGGGGTGTTCCCTCCCCCAGACAATGATCCGCTACTACAACCTTGTAGGAGCGCTGATATAGCCAAGGCTCCGGCGCCTTCGAGTACCCGACGACGTGTCAACGACGAAGGCAAGTGGGGTGAACGGTGGATGTCGGTCAAGTAAGACTCCTGTGAATACCTCCGCTAGATGCAAAGCATCGTTCGCGGAGAATTCAAGCGGCGCTCAAAGGACCAACTTCTCAACTTAGAAATACGAGTTGAAGCGGTTGGCAATCTTTGATTACCGCATAACTTTAGTGGGAGGAGGATGCTTGTGGCCGGATTGTCTTGACAAGTAAATTCACCGTACAGGACGCCCGTAAGGACCCCAGAAGCGTTTACGAATAGCTTGGTTCGCACTATTTGTTTAGCGAGGCGGCTTCATGAGCGCAAGTAGCTGATAATAAACAGCATGAGTCGCAAGCCTACGGATATCACCTTCCCGCTAAAGTTTGGGTTCTTAGCCGTAAGGTCTTCTGATTTGAAGATTATTTCGGGTGATACGCGAGGTATCGACAGCCCTAGAGTTTCACGTCCGAGAAATGGATAAGTTCCCTGATGCCACGCGAGCGCAGATAAGGCTCATTGTGGATCTGGCTTTCGAGCACGATGCACGGTATTTTGTCCTGCTCCAGAAGCTTCATGTATCGATCTCCATAGGTCCAATCGGGCGGGTGCGCTGCGAGACCCTGGTCGGGGATGACAAGCGCCGTCTCGCGGTTCGTGCTGCTGGCAGGGCTGTTGCGCAACTCATCTGCAAGAGCGGCAAACTTCTTGCCTAGTGGCTTCGGCCGGTTGTTCTGGTCGATCAGACCGAGTGTGTACTCCAGCTTGTTGAAATCTTTGATTGCGGGATCAAGATCGTGGGAGCACCACCAGGTGATACCCCATACTTTACCCGTGCGGGCAGCATTTCGAACGATGACATCGGCATAGTCGAGCAGGTAGCTCTCTGGTGTCCATTCTGGCGACGCGCCAGTCTCTTCCACCCATACCTTTCTATTGAGGTCCGTATGGTAGGCATAGGCAAGTTCAACCTGATACTCGATGAGGTGGGACACTCCCGTACCTTTATAGCCGAACCTGCTCAGTGCGCCCGTGAAGAACGAATAGGAATGGACAATGGTGGCTTCGCCTGTTGTAGCAAGGTTCTGGCGAGTGAAACCGACGTCCCCGAACCAGTGCCGATGGTCTACCCCGTTCACATGAAATTTGCCCGGCGCAACCGCATTGCATTGATCGAAGATCGCATTCGCCCAAGCGTCGGCTTCCGGCTGAGTGACGGGATTGTCGGTGGCCTGTAAGACGCCAAGCTCGTTCCCGAGATCGAATCCCAGAAAGCGAGGGTGTTTACCGATCGCACCCGCGAGTTTTCGGAAAAAGAGTTTTTCGCCTTCGATCACGTTGGGATTCATAAACATGTTGCTCTTTGGGTTCGTGGGCTGCACCCATGCCGGCATAAAAGCTAAGCCGCTCATCCAGCCGTTGAGCACCGTCACTTCAACGTCCAGCCCTGCATGATCTGCAGCATCCAGCAAGGCTTGCATGTGTTCGAGCATGCGCTCGCTCACATAGTTGCTCCCGGGCTGCATAAGCGACCAGAGGCACTGGATACGGATGTGGTCCATACCGAGCGATGCAATGACCTCAAGGTCCTCAATGATCGCCTTCTGGTTCCAATCGAGCCAACAGTACCACCAACCCTTGCGAGGAACGTAGTTTACTCCGAAGCGGAGTCGAGGCAGTCGGTGGGGTAGGTCTTGAGCCTGCAGCAGTGAAGCCTGCTTTGCCACACCAGCGGAGGCGAGCACAGCTGCGGAGGTCTGGAGAAACGAACGGCGCGTAAGGCTGGTCATGGATTATCTCGGTGAGTAGCGCTATTATCCCCTAATCCCCGACAGAATGCACTACAAACGGTCAATGACTTAAAAATCACACGAACTCCCCGTGCGTCGAGAGTCGCTTCGCCATCTTGGCTACATCGCCACGTTGAAGACTACGACCTCGTCGTTCTCGGTCGCGGCGAAGGCTCCAAGTTCCTTGCATGGACGGTCGCGAGGCAAGGCAATCGCGTTGCTGTGGTCGAACAGCGATGGATCGGCGGCTCCTGCCCGAACGTGGCTTGCATGCCCAGCAAGAACATCATCCACCGCGCAAAGGATGCGCTCGAAAGCTTTCTGCCTTCCCTTGCGCATCTCAGTCCGACGAATTTGCTCGGCTTCGTATTCTACCAACCGCTGCTCGTGTTCAGCCTTCCGCTGCGCGGCTTCGAAGCCATCATGACGAGAAGTCGATCAACAGACTTTTCAAAATACTTGCACCGGGACTGCCCCACGTATAGGCTTCACATCACGCGAGCCTGGTGAAACAGCTCACGCATCCATCGTCCATGAGCCTCGAAGAACTGATTCACCATTTCCGCTTTCCCTCCATCGCGAGCAGCATCAAACCCCGGACCATCCCAATCGATACCATCCAGCTGCTCGGAGGCGACTATCTTTGCAGTGGTTTCCATAGGCTCGACATGGCCATTTTTGAGATAGATATTTGCAGTGAACTGGACATCGGTAGCGCGGCCCCATCCAGGTCCCATATCAAACGTCCCATCCTCGTGCCCCTTCACCGCATGTCCAGAAGCCGCCTTACCCTCCACAAAAATCCTGTTCTGGGCCACCGTCACATCACTTGCAAATCCATTCCACTCCGTAAATAGCATCACCTGCATTGGAGTGTCCTTGGGGATTACGGTCTGCGGAACTATGATCAGATTTTTTTTGATCAAGATGTCTGTGCCGCCCGAGATATTGAAGATCCGCGTATGGTCCCCTCGGCTTACGTTTCGCTGAATTCGTGTTCCAACATTCCCCACGTCCTGGTACGGTGCAGCCACTCCCGGGGTGCAGATCAACATGAACCCACCCGCATTGTCATGGCTGTAGTTGAACTCGAATTGCGTACCGTGCGAGTTGTAATCCGAGTCATACCCTTCGCCGTCCTTTGTCCCGCCCGTTCCTGCTACATCGTTCCACCGGAAGAGCGCATCGTCCGAGCTCCACGGCCACATCCCGGCGTTATACTCCTGCGACCGGCTCGCCGCCCGCCGCACCACATTGCCCTCAATCAGCGCATGCGACGTCCCCAGCGGCACAATCCCGTCGCCGCCCACGTCCTCCACATAGTTCTCGCGAATGACCACGCCCGTGCTCGGCACCCACCGAGCCCGCAGGTAGTGGTCGCTCTGCTCCATGATCCCGGAGCGATCGACGTGGAGTACCACATTGCGCTCGATCACCAAGTCATCAAACCGTGATGCCGTGGTCTCGCCGAATGCCTGGAAAACAATGCCTCCACTGTCCTTCTTTGCCAGCGTTCCTCCCACATCATGCACGAACAGATGCCGGAGCACGATGTGATGCGCCACCCCGAAGTCCTGCAGCAGCACACGCACACCACGCCGCATGCCAGATCTATCGCCCTCGTTTGACACTTCCAGATCCGACACCTCCAGTTCGTCCAAATTTCGCAGCAGTACCGCATCCTCCTGCTTACCGTCGCCCTCAATCCGCGGCATTGCGCCCTCGCCATAACGCCCAATTCGGATCGGTCGCCCCGCCGCTCCTCGGCCCTTGGGCGCCAGGGTTCCATTCCACGCCTGCCCGGCATGAAACAGTACCGCGTCTCCTGGGGCCAGCACCACGCGATTCACCGCCTCCAAAGTTCTCCAACTCTGCGCCGCTGACAACCCGCTGTTTGCATCGCTGCCAGACACTGCATCCACGTAATACGTCGCCGCAGCCATCGACACAGTACATGACGTCAACGCAACCACAACCATCATTCGCAGCATCATCGTTTCCTCGCGCCAATCAGCACCGTACGGTCTGGACACCCATATAAAACCCCGGACAGTTTTCGAATCAAAGAAGACAACACCAGTATTACGCCACCAACAACTTCAGATCCGCGAATTGAGAGCTGCCCGAATTGAAATCGGGTGCTCAAATATATCCTATAGCCCCAGCCGCATGGCGAAGACTGCGGCGTTACCCACACGGATTAAGGCCGTTGGGGAGCGTGGGTTCGCCAGCAATTTGATTGGATAAAGTGCGGTTCTGACATGCAGACTCGCTCACCGGGTTTTGAAATGCCCTCAGAATGTCGTCCGGCCGCACAGCTCGCGTGCGGGGGCCGGGCCAGCGGGATGAGAGTCCGGGTGCGACTTGAGGTCGTCTGAATGATTGTTCAACACAGGAGGATCGTAAGTTGAACCTGCGGTTCCGTCCGCAGTAGCCTATCGACATCGGCGTGGCTGGTAACGGCTGGGTCGAATAGCTGTCGAGACAACATACATCTTTCCCTTGTTGGATAGGGAAAACTCCGTGAGGCGTTCTCTCGCACTGCAAGCGTCAAGGCGGTGGGAGGGGCTAGGCTGAATGATAGGTCCAACAAAAGTAAACCGTCGCAAGCACCGTAACCTCCGAAGAACCAAAGACGTGACAGGCTCTAAGTGTTTAGTCCCGGCATTTGATGGATTGGGTCGAGTGTAAATCTGTGTGGTTCTCTGGTCCAGAGTTTTCAGATGGATTCGTAGGGTGTGAGGCCCTTGAGCGTCTTGAGTCTTCTGGCGAAGTTGTCCAAGCGCTTTATCGTGTCTCAATTCCAGCCTGTCGGGTGGGCAGAGCATTGACGCTCTCGCAATAGCGAGTGCGACCTTCAGGGTGGGAAAGACGGGCTGCCAAAAGATGGGCCTGTCCGAAGACAGGCCCATTTTCGATTGCTTCTTATGCGCCTTTCTTCAACGCCTTTGGAACGGGCTTCGACTCTATCTTTGCAGCGGACCTCGCCTTCTCCTTTGCAGAGAACTCATGCTTCACCTTGAGGGCTATTGCATCGGTGTCCACTTTGTAGACCTGGGCAACGTTGCGGAGAACCTTGCCACCGTCGGACTGCGTTCTGGCGGAAAGCAGAATGACAGTTTCGACGATCAGCTTTCCGAGTGCGCTCTCCTCTGCCTTGCGAACAAATGCAGTTAGCAGTTTGGAAGTGGATTCACCTTGCTTCGGCTTGATGCCACGGCTCCGTGCGACTATCTCCAGCCGCTTGTCGTCCAGCAACGGGAGTAGCTGTTCGGTGATAAAGAGCAAGTCGCGCTTCATCAGACGAACTGGAACGGCGGCGGCGATGGTTTGCAGTACCCGCATTTCGGTCGCATTCGCCAATGCTTCTTCCTTACGGCGTTTTTCCTGCTCTGCTTTGAAGCTGGTATCAGCCTTTGACGGCTGTTTCTTCGGGTGATGGATGGGGCAATCAAGATTGGCGCAAACTTTATGAATCTCGCCCTTCTCGCTGCCCTCCGCGATGATGGCCTCGGTGGTGAACTTGCACACCTTATACTCTGGCCGCTGTGCTTCCTCCTTCGACTTCGACTTGTCCTCCCGGATAGCGACGTACTTGCTGCGCGGCAGGACAGGACTGCCCTCTTGCTGCTTGCCGTAGGCCGTGCTGATTTGCACGAGTTCAGGCTTCGCGGCAATCTGTTTCTGCAAATACGCTTCCACCTTCGCGGAATAGCAGTTTCCATCGGTGCAAGCATCCTGCTTGCCCATGTCCAGAAACAGCAGCTTGTTATGTCCTGTCCGCTTGGGGCAATCCACGCAGCTCCCCGCGATGGCGACGAGATGCGCGTCCCGCTTGTCGAACGGAGCATCCTTGAGGATAAGCAGAATGTTCTGTTCAATCCAGACTTGCAGATTGCGCACGGGGAGAAGGGTGCGTTTCGCCTTGCGGTCGCGGCTTGCGCTCCACTCCTCGCGGAAGCAAGCGTTGAGAGCTTCTTCCTGCCGGTCGGCTGGCAGTTTCGCCAGCAGAAGAGCGTGGCCCACGCCAATCTCTTCGGCATAGAAGGCATCGACCACCACAGGCACAAGCTCGGTCAGCTTCAATCGAGCGAGGCAGTATGCGGGTGATTTACCCGTCTTGGCTGCGATCTGCTCAATGGAGTATTTCGGCTCTTCCAAATTGAGAAGAGCGCGGAAGCCGTTTGCCTCCTCCATCGGGTGCACATCGGCGCGAATTAAATTCTCCACCAACTGCACTTCGATTGACTGGGCATCCGTGAGATTAACGATACGGACTGGAACGGTTACGGCCTCGGCCATCAGCGCGGCGCGGTAACGCCGTGCTCCGGCCACGATCTCGAAACTGCGCTCGTTCAAAGGCCGCACCAGCAAGGGCGAGAGAATCCCCTGTGTACGGATACTTGCTGCAAGTTCCTGCATAGCTAAATCCTCAAATACGCGGCGCGGGTTGGTGGTGGACTCGATAAGGACGTTAAGGGGAAGGTTGCGGTACTCAGTGGCGGTATTCGGGTTCATGGTGGTTCTCCTTGTGCGGTTGGGCGTTCGGGTGATGCCTGAGCGGACGGCATAAGGCCGTCCGCCCCGGAAAGAGCGGTTAGCTGGCTTGCGCCAGTTCGGGTTCTGTTTCGGTGGTGGTTTTCTCGGCGGGGTTTTCGAGCGCGGAGAGAATGACGGCTGAGGTTTTCTGGATGACTTCCAGACTTTCGGTGAGAAGTGCCGCGTTACCGTGGTACAGGTGGATGTAGTCCGCCGATGCCCTGCCAGTGTCGAGGCCGATTGTCTGGCTGACCACAAAGGCAATTGCTTCGGCTTCGGTTTCGCGCACTGTCTTGGTGGTAGCGGTGCGCCGCTCGGCCTTGTGCAACATCTCGTGCGCGAGTTCATGGACAAGAGTGCTGAACTCCTCGGCGGTGGACTGGCCGGGAAGCAAAACAATCTTGCCTCCGTAGCTCATGCCCAAAGCAGGGGCGATGCTCTCTTTGAACTCAAGCAAGATGCCTTGCCCGATGATGAAGTCGATTAGCCGCTCCCGCCGTTCGCCTACTTCGCCGCTCACTCGGCTGGAAAGCTCCGGTAGCTCCGCACCGTCCGTCTGGCTCACGTCGAAGACGTAGGCCGAACGGAAGCCGACAAGAACGCCCTGATTCTGGGTGCGGATGTCCTTGTTTGCTTCTTCATCCTTCTTGCGCTTGATACCGATAACCGGAGCCAGAATGCGAATGCCGTGTTCGCCCTTCCTTACCTTGCGGCCAAGCTGGTTCCACGCATACAGGCCAGCAACGCGGGTTGCATCCGGCTTCTGCCGTGCAATCTCTAAAATGTTGCCGAAACTGTAATTGTGGAATCTGCCCATCGTGGTGAGGTAGGCGGTAAGACCTTCGCTGTGTCCCTGCTCCAACTGCTCGATGAGGGCTTGGACGTTGGCCGCGATAGCTTCTTTCGCGGTCTGCTTCTGCTGCGGCTGTTTAGGGTTCTGAGTGGACGGGTTGACGGCGTTTGCGGTGGTGATGGTTGCGGTGTTCATGGGTGGTTCCTCCTGTTGGGCTGTTGCACTTGGCCTCTGCCTTTGAATGGGCAGGGGCAGGGTACATACATGCCGAACGCCTCCTGGCGAAGGTGGGGGGTAGCAACTGCAAGCCGAGGGGTATCCCCACCCTTGCAACGCGAGCGAGAGCGGAAGTGGAAAGGGCGTAGCGCAGCGGAGGTCTGCACAAGCGCAGCGCGGAAGATTGGGGAGTGGCTTGCAGGCGCGGGGGGATACCTCCCCTTAGCGATTCTGGCTGTTGCTTTTGCCCTTGTTTTTAACCCAATTAGGGACGGCGTTGCGGGCAGGACACAGGCCCGCAGAGGTGGGGAACGAAGGACACCGGCATCATCGGGGCCGCAGTGAGGGAGGAGGCCTACTCCCAATAAAACTACTTTGCGTGTGACATCACAGGTGATACCATTTGACTGTGCGAATTGTGCTCGACACAGCTTCGTTGGTAACGGCTGTCCGGTCGAGTGATGGGGCGGCTGGAGAGGTTGTGCGCATGATATTTCGTGAAGAGATAGTGCCGCTGATGGACCTCAAGCTGGGTTTGGAGTATCGCGATGTAGCTCTGCGTTCGGAGCACCTTGTGGCATCGGCGTTGAGTAAGACAGAGGTGTTGGAACTGATCGAAGCTCTGGAAGCCTTCGCAGAACCGGTAGAGGTCCTAACGAAGACCCGTCCTTTGTCGCCCGACCCGAACGACGACATGATTTTGGATCTCGCAATCAATGGAGGCGCCGAGATACTGGTAACGAACAACACAAAACACTTTTTTGCGGCGGGGCGGCGGTTCGGGATTCCGGTGCTAACGCCGGCCGGACTGCTAGACAGGATGAGGAAAGGAGAACAAGATGCCGAGTGAAGCGCGCAAGACCGAAATCGCGAAGTTTCCGTTGCGGCTGATGCCGTCAGTGCGGCGCACCGCAGAGGTGTTTTCCGAAAAGGAAGGCGTGTCCTTAAATCAGTTCATCAATGTTGCGGTAGCGGAAAAGCTGGCGCATCTGGAACATGAGGAGTGGGTGCGAAGCCGGAAGCAACCGAGCAAGGAACTCGCAGCGAGGGCTTTGAGGCTGCTGGATAAGGCTGGAAACAAGCCAGTAGAAGCGGGAGACGAATTGCCAAAGGGCTATCGGGCTACACGTCGTTGAATAAGGCGACCTTGCCGCCTTATTCAACCGCCTTATTCCGCCTTATTCGTTTTCATGGCCGGATTGCGGTTTAGTAACCAAAAACCGTGCGGCTGCAAGCCGAACTCCACGAGTTCTAGTGCAGAATGTGCCCAAGACAGACTAAACCTGCACACTCAGCCTTTGGTCGTAGCTGTTAGTCACCGTCCTGCTTGCAGTCGTGCATGAGCAATGCAAGGAGCGGGCGACCGATAGCGTCCTGAACCGTCGGATTAAACTCCGACTCGAAGCCGCAATCAAGACAGCAGAGCGCGTGCCGGGTATCGGAATGTTTCTTGCGAACAACATCGTCAGGCAATTTGTCGTCTTCAATGAACATGAAGCGATTGTAGGCTTCAGTTGATTAATGCCGTGTTGCAATTGGGCACCGCTGCCATGCCACTACAGGCTGATTCCCTGATCGTTATTATTGCTTCCGTCGTGAGTTTGCACCTGAGTGTTCTCCGCTACTGAGTGAGCCGGGGAATGCCCTGCGTGCTCAAGGGCAACATCGCGAGTTATGGGCTGACCCTGCCTATCGTGAAACTGCCCCTGCGGGTCGATGTGCAGCCAGCCTTCAGTCTGATTATGCTTGTAACTCTGAATCTCGCCCGTCTCGTGCTTCCACTCGTAGCTCGAGGTTTCATGCGGCATAGCCGTTTCAATGGGAGCGTTATGCCGATGCTCAGTATCGACCTCAGCGCGTACGATTTCGAGTACAGGAACCATCGTCGCTGCTTGCGGTTCGCGGTGTACTTCCTCTTGCGTATGTTCCCTGCTGTTGGTCATCGCTGGCTCCTTGGTCTGGGTTGGTTGGTTGCCGTTTGATTGGTCGTGGACCTGTTGCAGGTCTACGGCTGAGGTCTTTGTCACGTCGGTACTGAGGCGTTCGCCGAGAGTCGAAGCGTCATTGGTATAAATCCGCGCATCCTGCGAAGCGCGAGAGACAGAGACATAGGCGAAGCGGGTATTGATGAGTTCCGGGTGAACGGTTGTATCCATGTTCACCAATACCCGGTCGGCGGTGAGTCCCTGTGAGCTGTGAGAGGTCACGGCGTAGCCATGATCGAAGTGCCTCATCTGCGCGGCATCAAAGCTCACGCTGCGCTCTTTCTCGCCGTCCATCTTCACGTCGATCTGCTTCCCGTCGATCCGCTCGATAGTTCCGAGGTCACGATTGGACACGCCCAGTTCGCGGTTCGTGGCTGTGAACTGGATGTGGTCGCCTTCGGCAAACTCGCAACTTATCTCCCGGTAAGCGGTGATGCCGCGCAAGCGTTCCGGGTCGTAGGTGACTTGCTTCCCTTCCTCTGTGCCGACGGTGAGGAGATTAGCTGCGGGGTCGGTGGAAATCACCGTGGCGTAGCTGCGCGGCTCGATGCCGTGCTCCTTACTGCCCCGCGAATAATAGAGAACATCGTCCGGCTGATAGTTTGCCGCCCAACTCCGGTCAACACTGGTAAGCTCCGATCGCTGGGTCAAAACATTCATGCGGTAATCGTCTTTGGAGACAACACCGGAGCCTTTAAGCTCTGCGCGGATGGCATCGTTGATCTCTCGACGGCTGGCGTTATCGGGCGAGACGACAAGCGTATTTTCAGGCTTGGCGGCGTAATCTTTGGCGATAGCCTCGATACGCTGCACGTTGTCCGGTATCTCCGTGACGCGGCCTTGTTGTTGCAATAAGCCGACACCAACAGCCGTTTCGTTCTTCGCAAAATGCTCCACGACCCGGAGCAATTCCGGGTCTTTCTGACGCATGATCTGGTCAAGCTGCGAGGTCTGCATACCGGCTTGCTGCATCTGCTCGAATGGCTTGCCGGCATCGACGCCTTGATGCTGGCGGGTGTCTCCAATGAGGAGAACGCGGTCTTGCGGCCCTATCTTTTCCATGAAAGCCTGCATCTGGCGGGTGCTGGCAAGGCTCGATTCATCGACCATATAAAGGTGTCGCCTGCCAGGATCGTCCTTCGTCTGTTCCTCGCCGCCGCGTGCGAGAAAGCCCTGCAACGTGTCTGCCGAAATGCCTGCCTCTCGTAGCTGGGCTGCTGCGCGGCTGGTCGGGGCAAAACCCTCGACGGCATAACCATTGCGCTCTGCGCCCTCCCGGATGGCTTCTAGGGTGGTTGTCTTTCCAGTTCCGGCGAGTCCTTGCAATCCGTGTACACGGTCCCGGCCGGTCAGGACTTCCTCAATAGCCCTACGCTGCGCCGGATTGAGGAAGTCGCGGGTGTTCGCATGGGCTGCCGCCTGCTCTTTCGGCAGAATCGGCTCGACAGTATTTTGACCGCGTTGCATGTGGCTGACGGTCGCCAGTTCCGCGGCGATGGTTTCGCGAGTGGTGAACTGCCGCCCGGTTTCATGCTTCTGGCCGTCAACAATCTGGAACTCGCCGCTGGTATGTCTTTGATCGAAGTTCCCGCGCACCTGCTCGAAGGTGAGGTCTCCCATGCCCCGCCGCAAAGCGTCGCGCATGATGTCCCGCTCGTCGGTGACGGCCTCCCGCTCGAAGCTGCGTTCCTTGGCGAATGTCACGGCTTCCTGCGCCCGCTGAGGAGCATCAGGCACCCGGTTCTGCGCCAGTCCTTCGGCCCGTTCCCTGGCCGCAGAAACAACGTGGCCAGCCTGATTTCCGAACTCGGCGGCAATTTGCCGGTGGGCGGCCAGTACCTCGGAGGGCGTATGAATTCCCTTCCGGTCGCGGGTGTTGTGGGCAGCAATCTGCGCGGCCTCCGGTCCGCTAAAACCACTCCGCGCGATGGCTTCCTCGATCTGCTGGCGGCGCGGGCTAGACGCCTCAAGATATTCGGACGTGTAGCCTTTCACGTCGGGAGCGCCACTCTTCCCTGCCTCGATCTCGTAGCCGAGATTGCGGAGCCGGTAGGTCAACTCCGACTGGTAAACGGCGGTTGCAAACTGCTGGGTATCAAAGTAGCTCTGGGGTTGAAGTGCGCGAGTGGAGCCATCCGCCCGTTCAGTCATATTGAAGATCACGGCATGGGTATGGAGCTGGGGGGCGGCGTAGCCGTCCACCGGACGGGCGGTGTCATGCTCGAACTTGGCAACGATGAACTTGCCGGTGGTCTCGGCGGGATTGTTGCCGCCGATGCGCGCCTGCGTGTACCGCTCCAACTCCGTGAGGGCGATGGTCACAGCCTGCCGGTGGGCTTCGCGGACGCGCTCATCGCCGCCTACCAGAGCAGTCAAAGAGACAGACTTTGGAGCGGAAAAAGTAGCGTCCCAACCAGCACGGTGCTCAACCGGTTTCACGATAGCTCCGTCTGCGGTGGTGTACTCCTGGGCCTTCCGATGCTGGACCAACTGCGCGGCAGTATGAGGGTTCTGGCCCTCGCTCAGACGGGCGAAGTGCTGCGCGTCGATGGCTCCGGTGAGGCCATACTTCTCGGCCAACTGCCCCTGCCATTCTCCGAGAATAGTGTCGCCCTGCTTCCAATAGTTCTGCTCAGCGGACGTGAACTCTTTGGCGTGGTAGGTCTGGGCCTGGCCGGAGCTGATTGGCTTCGAGATGGTAAGCATACGTCCCTCTAATGCCCTACGAAGTCAAGCGTGGTCTGGACTCCTTGTTCGCTCTCGGCTTCGCTGGAGTCCACGGGGGTATCGGGGTCAGTACCAGCCTCGGCAATGTCCTCTTCGGTCGGTTCTTCGGGCACCGGCACAACGGCCTCCTCAACCTTCGGAGAGACAATTTCCTTCACCGCTGGCACGTCGGCTTCAAGGTCGATCTTTGGTTCGTTGGCCGTCTGATCCTTCGGTACAAGGGTGATTGGATCGAAGCCAAGCGCATCATCTTCCATGTCGCGGGCTATGAAGCCGCGAGTCCTCTGCGGCATGTCCATGTACTCGAAGTGGAAGCGGGCGACGTTGTTTCCCAGCTTGAGAAAAGCGTGCCGATTCTCTAGCCCCGAAATTTCAGAGTCCATCACAAGCGGCTCTACCTGCCGATCCAAACTGAAGTTCTTGCCGGAGCGGGAACCGTCAAAGTGCGTCTCCTTCATGCGCTCGATCTCCACCTTGCCAATGGCATTCGATACCCACTCCGCCGCCTTCGGTTCGGTTGTCTTGAGGAAGATTTTGGTGGCGGGTTGAGACAGCATGACCTCGGCCAAGTGGCCGTAGATCACCTCAAGCTGGGCCTTCCCTTGGAAGCCCAGGACGAGCGGGTTTCTGCTCTTCCGGTTCTCCGTAATGGCTGTATGTAGTTGTGGGAGGCGCTGCAAGCTAGCCAACTCGTCCAACACAAACCAGACGGGAGTCTGGTTGTCCTGCGGTGCGGTCAGGAGACGCAAAACCAAGAGGTCAATCCAAAGGCTGTGCAGGGGGCGGAGAGCTTCGCGTTCGGTTGCACTCGATGTAATGAAGATCCAGCCTTTGCGCTTTTCAGACCACTCGGTTGCACTCCAAGTCGTTTTAGCCTGGGCTTTGGTCGGCAGCATCCGCAAGCTGTCAGCTACCAGTCCAAGCGAAGCGAGGACGCCGTTGCGCTGCTGCTGTGCGCCCTTCGCAATCATGGCCTCCATCTCAGTTCCGCGCACGCGCTGGTCGATCTCCGCTGGGTTGGAGAGCCATGCGACTAACTGCTCGGGACTCGGACCAAAGGTGAGGAGATGGGCAAATATCTTCTGCGGTGTCTCGGTGAAAAACTCACCCTTCTTATCGCTGGTTGGCTGGTAAAGAGAGGCGGCAATCGCTTTAGCTTCGGCCTTCCGGCGAAGCTCCTCGGATGGCCCCCAATAGGGGCAGCGGGCGTCCAAAGGATTCAGCACAATGTCCTCGCGCTTCTCTGAATAGAACCTCTGAATAAACTCGCAGGCTGGGTCGTAGACGATAGCCATTTCACCCCTGGCTTGAATCTGCCGGAGTATCTGCATAATGAGGCTGGTCTTCCCGGCCCCGGTGTCGCCCATGAGTTCTATGTGCTGTGCTTCGGCCCTCAGCGGTATCCGCATCATCTCTTTGGCTTCGGTGGTTTTGAAGCCGATCCCGTCGCCCTGCACGGTCTTGTTGAACTCCTTGGGCGTAAGCATCACCGGCCCTTTAAGCAGCCGACCGTACTTCAGCTGCTTGCGGCGCTTGATATCTTTTGCGATGGAAAACGGGAGCTGCGCCAGCAGCGAGAGGAAGCCAAATAGCAGCGGAAGTTTGTAGATGTCGCGGAGCCGGTCGCCCTGAAAGACGGCGCTCCTAAGGTACTCATGCAGGGGCGCGTCAAGGTAGCTTTGCTCCGGTCCGCGATAGAGCGCGCGGAGTCCACGCCCTGCCGCCGCCCTCGAAAGCGCAAGCGGAATATGCTTGCCACCTGATGCAGGAGTCATGCCTTGCTGCACGTCAGCTTCGGCGGCTAGCTGGCCCGCTTGGGTGCCGTCGCCGACGTAAAGCAGTTGGTACTTGTCCTTTTTGTTGAGTGCACCGCCTGCCGCCGCACGTGCGTAGAGCGGCGTATAGAACTGCTGCAAGGGTGTCTGGCCGAAGTTGAAGCGAACATAGAAAAAGCAGCCGGTCAGCACGAAGGCGAGGAACACCGCGCCATAGGTGTAGATCGCGGAATGCGGCGGAAAGATAACCGTTTCTTTGCGGCCCCATTGTTGACTTGCCATCACGCACGCTCCAGGTCTTGCTTCGTTTCAATGGCAAGCGCCGTCTTCCGCTTCTTGACCTCGACCATGATTCCGTCGAATACTTCCGGGGTAATCTTGAGGCCGGTTGCGAGAGGCTTCAAGAGATTCGTCAGCATCAGCCGAACCCCCACGATTTCACTCAATTCCGGGCTGGCGGTAGGAGCGCCGCTGTCTCGTATCAGCTCGTCAAGGATGAGGCGACGAATGAACTCGCCGCGTTGCTGGCCGCGCTTCTTGGCAAGCCTTTCAACGTCCGCTACCTCAAGCGGACTGAGCTTGGTGGTAACTCCAATCAAGCGAAAGCTCGCTCTTTTCGTGGCTTCTTCGGTGAGTTGATCTTCGCTTAGAAGTGACATATATTCTTCCTTTCGAGACTGGTGTCCTTGGGTGTCCCTGAGTGTCCGTAGGGACACCCAACGGCTCTAAGTAACTACATCTATTCGGGCAGGTGCAGGTGTCCTTGGGTACACCCAGCACGACCCTCGGAGGGGTGGAGTGTCAACATTCTTCCGGTGCGCAGCACCGTTCCTATCGCTGCACAAATCATTGAGGGGGCAATGCTCATTACTTCGCCGCCCCATTCGCCACAGGACTCGCTATTGGAGTTGCCACTGACGTTGCTGGCTTGCGTCCCGGCGTTCCCTTCGGCTTATCGTCACCATTACGCTTGATACGCAACGAATGGATCGGCTTTGCATCGTTCGGTGTGCCGATATACTTCTGGAAATCCTTATCTTTGGTGAAGACGTATTCGAGAGCCTTGTTCACTACATCGTCTGCGGCAACACGGGTAAATGCAGCGTATTGATTGACGAGGTTCGCAGTGGGTTCCTCAAGCGAAACGGTGGCTGTGACTTTGCGGCTAGTCGTGATCTCAAGCAATGGCATGGACGTTCTCCCTCTTTGTGCTGGTTGAAATGATTGGGTGGAGTGCAATATCTCCGCGCTGTATTGCGAGATCAAAGATGGTGTCGTACTGGAATAGCTTTGCGGCGCGGTCATATCCGCGCACCGCGATGATCTCGCTCACCTTCCGGCCTTCCGCAAACCTGCCTACCTGGGTGACTATCTGGACGGTATCTGCGATCTCCGCCGATATGTCATCGCGGTTGGATTGCTGATGCGAGCGCATTGCCAATTCACCGAATCTGCGAAGTGCTTTTACCGCAGAGCTGGCATGAATCGTCGCCATCGAACCCGCGTGTCCGGTATTGAAGGAATCGAGCAGTGTGCGGGCTTCTTCCCCGCGCACCTCGCCGAGAATGATGCGGTCTGGCCTCCACCGCAACGCAGCCTTCAATAGATCGTTGAAGCTCACCGCGCCGGTGTGCGATTCGGTCTGGCATTCCGACGCCAATAGATTGGGTTTGCCAATACGCAGTTCGGACGTATCTTCGATCACGACAATGCGCTCTTCCTCGGGAATGAAATCGGCCAGCGCGTTAAGCAGCGTCGTTTTGCCACTGCCTGTTCCGCCGCTAATCAAAATCGTCTTCCCAGCCTCGATATAGCCGCTCAGTGTCGCGCCTATCTCCGGCGTCATCGCACCAGTCTGGATGAGGTCTGCGATGGTAAAGCGAACCTTGGAGAACTTCCGAATGGTGACTGCGGGGTTGGGCCGCACGACGGGCGGGAGCACCGCAGCGAGGCGGCTACCGTCCGGCAATTGGGCATTCAACAGTGGGTGCGACTCGTCCAACTTCCGGCCGAGTTTGTTCGCAATCACCTCAAGGCCGGTACGCAGAGCCTTTGCATCGAATACAACCTCGGTGTGTTCCAACTTGCCCCTGCGCTCGAACCACCATTGCCCGTTCGGATTGCCCATAATCTCGCTCACCGTGTCGTCAAGCAATAGCTCTTTGATTGGCTGGAGAAACGAGATGAGAAGGTCTAAATCGTGATTTGGATCGTTGTTCATATCGCCTCCTAATCGAACGCCTGGTCGGCGCGGTAGCGAACGATGGTGAGTCCGAGCGGATTGAAAGCCAGAGCATTGTTTTCGACGTGATCGGCGAATACATATGTCACACTGGCGGTCCAGCGTTCCGTCTTCAGCTCGGAGTGGTCGTTGGCATTGGTATAAACCTTCTCGAACTCAATCCGGGCCGAATAGGGGGACTGGCGCAGGTCATCCAGAATGACGCTCTTGATGTTGATATCGACATACGGCAACGTGCTGTCCTGCTGGAAGTTGGTAATCGTCCTGGTCTGCTGTTCCTGCCGGATAACCGCCTGCTGCACGTCTGAATTGAGGAAGTAAAGCGCCTGTGTCTGATCGCGCTCGATGGTGTAGCGGTTGCGCTGGAAGTAGAGCGTGGCCCACCGCGAGAGGTAATACTTGTTCTCCGCCTCCTGCGGCTTGTACTGGTAATTGCGGTAGTCGATGGCGTCGGCATGGCCCACATCATTGATGCGAATGACGAGCGGCTTCATGGCGACAAGGGCCTTCTGACTCTTGAAGGTGAGCGCGCCCAGCATCAGGCAGACGCCGGCCAGAATAAGTATCGTCACCTTCAAATAGGTATTCATGACGAGCGGATCGCCGTACTGCTCCAGATAGCGTTGCGCTGCGCGTGTGATTTCGGGCGATTGAGTCTCTAATGCTGGCATTGTGGGGATCTCCATTTACTTCATCAGTCCTGCGGTAATGGCTCCGGTTACTGCGCCCATACCTGCATCGTGTCCACTGCTGCTGCCGGAAAAGATAGAAGCAGTCATTGCTGGAATCTTGAGAATCAGAAAAACGTTCACGACCACAAGCACGATGAGCAATGGAAGATTTTTGATGAGAGTGAGCGGATTGGTGAAATCGGTCAGATTGGCGTAATAGGTGATGAAAAGGTGCCCCAGAATACTCATCGTTGCTGCTGCGACTACCTTATAAAAGGCGAAGCTGAGATACGCCTTGAACCATCCCCAGAAGAGAAACTCCAGCTTCTCGATGATGAGAAATGGAATGAAAATCGGCCCAAGAAGCCCGATGATCGTTCCGGCAACTGCGCCGTAGGCGAGGATGACAGTGGCGATAGCCGAAAGTACCGAGAGTCCGATTTGGGTGCTGATATAGGCGAATAGTAGATACGGTGCTGTGAACATCGCCATGCCGGGGCCGGACTTCGCCAATGCTGCGTCAATCGACTGGAACATCGACTGAATCCCGTCCTGTCCAATCGTCTGAGCGAGACTGGTGGTACCTTGGCTGATGAAGCCTTTGAGCGAGTACCCGATGCCGGGAATGCTGCTGTCGTAATACTTCACAAACATATAAGCGAAGCTGATGAGCATGAAGAAGTTGAGAAACTTCGCCATGTTGAATCCGGGGCCGCCTTGCGCCGAGGCGAGAGCCTCTTGCACCCCGAACCAGACCATCATGATCGTCGCCAGCGAAAGGACGATATGGAGTCCGATTGCATCGACGGAAGGCGACATCGTTGCGGTGAGGCTGTCGCACTGTTGTGCTATGAACGTGAGTAATTGATTTCCCATAATCGCCCCGGCGGATCAGTAGCTGAGTGCTTTGGTGATGCCTGTTGTGTCATGCGAGACGTGGCTGTTGTAGTTCGTCTCGT
>Ga0302270_10000081_pt1 | contig 96376 bp, 92 predicted proteins | sample III_Bog_E2_3_FD_198773 | JGI IMG/M metagenome (GOLD analysis project Ga0302270, IMG submission 198773) | Peat permafrost microbial communities from Stordalen Mire near Abisko, Sweden - III_Bog_E2_3 | ecosystem: Environmental > Terrestrial > Soil > Wetlands > Peat | place: Sweden: Abisko... | reverse complement strand
ACTTCAATCTGTCGCAGCAGGTTCACTATCTGCTCAGGACTCTGCTTCTTCCCTCGTGACATATTCCGCTCCTTTTATGACCAGTCTCTCTCATATCAACTGGTACAGAAAAGACCGGGCACTCCAGCCGGAATGGAGCAAGCTGCTCAGCCATCTTGAATCCGCTAATGTCCATACAAGTTTGAAAAGTAGAATTGCATTGCGCTCGCTATTGGATAGCGCTAATGTCTCTCTAGCGCAGTCGCGCATCCTTTCCATGTAGCGCCCTTCGCAGTTAGCGAAGCGGGACTCTGGCAGTCGCCATAGCCCGAATCAGCGATAACGATTCGAGGAATCTATGGCGCAAACTCAAATTGCAGATGTTATCGTTCCGGCTGAGTTCACCGAGTATCAGGTGGAGAACTCGCTCGTTTCTACCGCGCTCTTTCAGAGCGGCGTAGTCACGAAGAATGGCCTCATCGCGGCACAGCAAGCCTCGACCGTCTAGGGTTGATTTGCGGAACGCGTGTATCGGAAAGCTCGAGTGCAGAAGGCCGACCGCCAGGAGAAGATCCACAGTTTCCTTTCTGAGAGGCGCTAGAGGATCACTTCGAGACCGAGCCGGCTAGGGCCAGGTTGATCGCAACGTCGTTGTCTGCTTTCCAGAACAGGAAGCTTGGGTTCTTCAGGCCCCACTGAACGTACGGGACGACGAATTGGGCCTTTGCGGTTGCTGTCGATCCGGCAATGTGGATTTGCATCGGAATGGTGACGTCGTGTTCCGTGCCCAGCAAGGAGAAGGTTCCGCTCACCTGGATGGTGGAGTCGCCTGACGGGGCGATGACTCCGCTATAGGCTTTTGGCGCGAACGAGACGGTGGTGTACTGGTCGACTTTGAGGATGTCCTTATTCATCTTTTTGTCGCGGAGGTCGTTTCCCGTTTTTCCGCTGCCAGCTACGACAATAACGAGTCCCGATATTTGATGAGCCGCACGATCGAATGTGACCGATCCCGACTGCAGGTGGAACGTTCCGTTCACAACCTCGTGGGTCGTGTTCAATTGGATACTGACCTCGCTCGCATCCGGATTAACGGTGAAGGTCTCGTGCTGGGCATGGGCGGCTGGCGCCAGAAAGAGGGCCAGAGCTAGAACGGTGAACGGCTTCATTGGATGTCTCCTCTACCTCGGCGGCACGATTGTGGGTTCTAGTTTGCTATTGCGTGTGAGACCACCGGTGCAGGCTGCGTTACGCGTGTCAGCTTGGCTGTCACACGCATGGCTCCGGGCCACACTCTCAAGCAAAAAGGCAGAACGGCTCGGGCGACCGGGTTGTTCAATCCATTCGCGGCAGCTTCCGCAAGGCGCATCTGGGGAAGCATCGCGGAGCGGAGTTTCTTTTGGAAGACCGGAGCGGGTTCCGAGGCCAGGAAGGCGGCTACGGCATGCCGAGCCGTATGAAGCGCAATGGAAATACCGTCCCCGGTGAATGAGGGGATTACGGCAGCTTGATCGCCAATGCAGAAGAGTCCTTCGTCGGTTGTGCGGCGCAAGTAACCGTAGGGGATATGCGAGACGGTTATTGGTTTGTCGAGTTGGGGTTCAGCTTCCGCGAGGCGCATCGCAAGGTGGGGGCAGTCCTGCTGCATCTTCTTGATGAGTCCCTCCCAGCGCAGGCCGGCGCGGGCGAAGTATGATTGTTTGACCACGCAGCAAAAATTCGCAAGGCCGCCTTCTACGGGTTGGATACCGCCGTAGCCGCCGGCGTAGAGCGTCAATTCCGAGGCGCCCTTCAGCGCAGCGGTTTGGGCTGCTGACAGCCGGTAATACATTTTGAAAGCGACCCAATGGTGAGGATCCCGGGGGCGTCCGTGTCCACGGAGATCGTGTTTGCCAGTAGCCAGGAATGCTGTGGGAGCTGCAAAGCTGGTTCCGTCGTCGAGCGTCGCCTGCCAGAGATTGTTGTTCGTGCGGCTGAGTGACTTCACGCTGTGGCCACGCACGACGTGAACTCCCGCAGCAATGGCCTCGGCTATCAGCGCGGTATCCAGCGCTTTACGGGTGAGCGAGGCCGCCTGAAAGGGTAGTGGAGCCTCAGCGGCTCGCCTGGAGGCAGCCAGACGGACGTAGTCAAGCGGAACCGCACCCAGCGCGGAGACGTCTATACCCAGCGAGTGAAGGTCTTCTAAGGCTTCGCCGCTCAGGAACTCCCCACAGACCTTATGCCGCGGTGTTGTTTCCCGTTCAATCAGCACAACCCGTCGTCCCTTTCGAGCAAGTGCGATCGAGGCCGCACAGCCCGCCACTCCTCCTCCGACTATGAGCACTTCGTCTTGCAAAGCTCTTCTCCTTGTCCTTCGCGGGGACACGATCCCGTTTCATCCACGCGCCATGCTGTGGATGCCTCTATCCAGTAGACGACGATGATACGGTTCCGCGTGACATTCTGGCCGAATTGTCATATTTAAGCAGGGTGAGCAGGTTTGAGGACCCGTCTAATGAGGAAGGACGGTGTAACTGGATGATATACAGGGATCGCTTGATCGTCGTAGTGGCGGCGCTCGCCTTTGGGGCGACGGCGATTGCAGAACTCATTCCGGTGAGGCATATGCAAAAGCCCATGCACCGATTTATGGTGGCTCGCTCTGAGGATGGAAAAACAATTGCGAGCGGGGAGTTTACGCAGGTTGTAGACGGCTCTCAAGTAACGATGCGCCTGACCTATTATTTTGGCGATGGGTCAATCGACGATGAGGAGACGACGTACACCCAAAGCGGAACGTTTCGGTTAGTGCGCAACCATCACATACAGAAGGGGCCATTCTTTACAAAGCCTGTGGACTTCACGGTGGATGCCACTACAGGCACTGTAACCTTCCGATCGACAGACAAATACGGCAAAATTCGCGACGACAGCAAACACATGGCCCTGCCTGCCGATTTGGCGGACGGCATGGTCGGCACCGTGTTGCTGAACGTGCCGCGCAACACGGCACCGGTGCAAGTGGGGATGCTGGCGCCAGTGGGCGGCGGACGCCTGGTTCGGCTACAAATTTCGCCTGACAGCCAGCAGATGGTTCAATTGGCAGGACAGTCTTTCCCGGCGACAGTGTTTCGGGTTCATCCGGTATTGGGAAGCATCGTGAGCCTGTTCGCCAGAATACTCGGTCTTCAACCCAAAGATGTGACTGTGTGGGTTTTGGAGGGCGAAGATCCTGCGGTGGCGGTAGTGGTTGGACAGCTCGGGGGCTATGGCCCGGTCGTCAGCTCTGACCTGGTGGGAACCGATTTCGCGAAATAGCGCGTTGCCTCCACTGCCAATGGAGTGCTGCCTCGCGCGGGATCAGTTGCGGCGGGTGGTGAGTTCGTGCCAGTTAAGGCCAAGATCGACAATGAGCAGTGATACCAGCGTGAAGGCAATCACTCCGACAGCGGAGAGCACATCTCCGAGATGACTCCAGTAGCGCGGCCAGAGGTTGAGCACTCGGCTGGAAACAAAGGTGAAGGTGACCGCGTATGAACGTGCCATCCACTGACGGTGCTGCGCGATCTGCCGGTTGCGCGCCGTGATGAAGGCGGCCGTGGTGCAGACCATCCAGGCAGCGGCCTGCATGGTCGTTCCGGGGAGGCCCGGGCGACCGGCGGCGAGCGCGATTCCGGTAAACGACCCCACAAACACGGATACGACGTAGACGCGACCGAGGATGCGATGCAGGCGAAGCCAGCGCTGGCGGAGGCGCGAGGAAAAATTGAGAGGCCCGATGACGAGAGCGAATATTCCTGCAAGCGTATGCGGGATGAGCAGATGACGGTCGGCAATCACCTGCAGGCGGTAGGCGTGATACATCGGGTAGTCGGTGACGAGGAGGACTTCGGAAGTGATGAACACGAAGAGCACCGTGAGGCCAAGAGAGATCCAGAGAATCGTCTTGAATTTTGAGGACGCGGGCCTCGCGCTAACCAGATGGTTCACGATGCTTGACCTCGCTTCCATCGTCCAACGCACAACCGCCCAGGTCGCCAATGCTCCACCGTTACGGCGTCTTGCGGAATCTCAGCTTCCGTAAGAAGACGCCTCCAATCTTCACTTCGGAAAGCCCTCTGAAATGACACCGGTCCGTCGTGTCGCACCATGGGGTGCCACTTCACCCAACGAAACATCCGGAGACTCCGCTCGCTGCGCTCCAGGTCATTAATGAACCATCCGATTTGGACTGTCGACTCCAACCATCTGAGCAGAGCAACGATCTCTTCATCCTCAAGATGATGGGTCATCAGCGAGCTGACGACGACATCGACTTTGTGCCCCGAACGGTACCGCATTGCGTCAGCGGTTACCCAGGAAATTCCTAGCTCCGTCGGGATCGATTCAGTTGCGGCGCGTGTCGCATAAGGATTCAAGTCAATTCCGGTAAGTCTGACGGCGATGCCACGCTTCTTGCACCACATCGCAATCTCACACAGGAGATCGCCGCCGCCACTGCCTACATCCACAATGTGAACGGGCTCACGAGAGTCGCGCGGGAGCCGATCCAGCCAGGAGAGCGTGGGCCGATACCCGAGCAGCCATCGATTGATTCGTCTTAGACTCCGAAGGCAATCGCGAAATTCCTCGTACGTGCAGTCGCCATCCATCCACTCGGGCAGGTCGCGTGGAGAGACCCGGCGACTCAAATCGAATTGCGTTTTAGGCCACATGAAAACGCATCGTTTCTGCTGTGAGACCAGGGCCAAATGCCATCGCACACCCGCGTTGCCCGGGACGAGCTTGCTCCATCAATCGCTTAAGGACAAACATGACGGTTGCTGAAGACATGTTTCCGAATCGAGATAAGACCTCCCGCGATGCAGCCAGTGCGTCACTCGGAAGTTCCAGCCCCTTTTCCACCGCATCCAGAATGGATCGGCCTCCAGGGTGGACGGCCCAAATGTCGATGTCGCCACGCTCGCCCATCAGTTCGCCCTCATGGAGAGCATGGCCAAGCTGTCCCGGCACCTGTCCAGAAAGCAGCATGTCGAAGCCAAGACCACGAATCTTCCACGTGATCAGCTCGCGCGTCTCCGGCACCGTGATCGCTTTGAAGCTATCGAGCGCGAAGCCCTGTTCGCGAGCCGTAATCAGGCTGGCGGCTGCGCCATCCGCAAAAACCAGGAATGAGAGTACCTGCTCCAGGTCCTGCGTTTCCTGGAAGTGAAGCGTGCACAACTCGAGATTCAATATCAGCACACCCGCTTTAGGCTCGGAGCGCACAATGTGTCGGGCGAGCTTCAGCGCATTGATTGCGGCATAGCATCCCATGAAGCCAACCATGGTGCGCTCCACGGAGGTTGAGAGTCCGAGATGGTCGACGATTTCGAAGTCCAGGCCGGGTGCATACAAGCCCGTACAGCAGGTCACCAGAACGTGCGTAATACCGGCCCGCTCTTCCTCACTCAGCGCCAGGCGGTCAACCGCGTTTCTCATCAGTGCGGGAGCGGTCTGCTCGAACAACTGCATACGCTCGCTGGTGGTTGGAAAGCTGCCGAGCCGATAAAACCCGTTCGCGTCATGTGACGAAAAATCCCCGGGCTCGATGTGCGGATTCAAGAAGGAATAACGGTGTGAGATGTCCGACCGGCTCGCCATGCGACGAAAGATCGCCCGCAGTCTCGGATCCTGGAGCATTTCCTCAGCAAAGACGACGAATGAGTCGTGCACATCATGCTCAGGTACAGCGGTTGCGATGCGGTTTAGGTATGCAGTCGTCATCAAAATGGGTCCTCAGTTCGCTTATACGGCATTATGGCTCATCGAAACGATGACGTTGCGGTCAGCTTGGTGAGTCCTTGAGCAGAATGAATACTGATAATATCCCTTCTCATGCGGTAGCGACCGAATGCTGACCTTTCCCATTCGCTCAGTTGGTTAGATGAGGGAACGAATCAGCGATTTCGTCCGAAACACTACGGCTTGATTACGATTTGGTCAGATTGCGATGATGCTCCCAGATAGATTGTCTGAGCAACGATGTGCGTTGTGCGGCGAGCGGTGATTGCCGTACGATTCCGGTATGCGACTCTTGTTGGTTGAGGATGAACGGGAGATTCAGGACTTCGTCAAGCAGTCGTTGATTGACGCTGGGTGGGAGGTGCGAACGGCTGACGATGCCAAATCGGCACTCGAAGAGGTCGAACGGAACGTGTTCGACGGCCTGATCGTCGATCTTGGCCTCCCTGACCTTGACGGAATCGACCTCATTCTTCGGCTACGCAGACTAGGCATAACAGCCCCGGTTCTGATTCTTTCAGCGCGACGAACCCTGGATGAGCGCTTAAAGGGGCTTGAACTGGGCGGAGATGATTACCTCACGAAGCCTTTTGCCGCTGCTGAACTGCTTGCCCGCATCCGCAATCTGGTTCGCCTGGCGTCGCAAAAAGAGGACACCAGCCATATCCGAATCGACGATCTGGAGATCGATGCAGTTACACGCAGGGCGACTCAGAATGGGCGGCTGCTGAACCTGACCCCTCAAGAGTTCTTGCTGCTGGAATATCTCTGCCGTAACGCAGGTCGAGTGGTCACGCGTTCGATGCTGCTTGCCAAGGTATGGGGGATGCAGTTTCAACCGGACACGAATATGGTCGATGTCCACATCTATCGGCTCCGCGGAAAAATTGACCCTGAGGGATCTGAATCACGCATCAAGACTCTACGAGGTGTCGGGTATGTCTTCCAGACGAACTAGATCGCTGCTCCACAGCGAGGCGTGGGGCATCTCCCTTTGGGCTACGCTTGCTTTTGCAGTCGGATCGCTCCTCGTGTTCTGGGGGCTCCAGAACTTCGTAGCGAAAGACATCCAACGTCGAAGCGACACCTGGCTGTCCGGAGAGGTCGAAGTCCTCGGGGATGTTGCCGGCAGAACCCCTAAGGATCGGCTCTACGACAATGTGGTGAGAGAAGTCGCCGAACTGGCGAGCCGAGAAGTGCCCAATCGAGATCATTCTTCCGGCAACGGGAGTGATTCCGTCTTCTTCCTGCAGGTAGGCACGAGCGGCGACGATGCTCTTTGGGTGGGTACTGAAGATAGGGTCTCCGCCGTCGCCGCAATTCGTTCGGTTCCTGCACGAGGCGATTCTCCTTACGACGTAAGGATCAAAGGATTTGCCGCGCCGTTCCGGGTTGCGACCATACAAATTGAAGACGGCAGTCATATCTATCTGGGCTTGTCTGAGCGGGACGAGCTTCGTGTGCTCAGGAATCTGCGACTCCGCTTCATTACGCTATGGCTGGTCATCGTACTGCTCGGGTTCCTCGTTGTGTTCTATGCAACTTGGAGAATGCTGAGGAGAGTGGACAAGATCGCTCTTGTGGCAGCCCACATTGGACGAGCCGACCTGAGCAGCCGAGTCCCCGCTCCGCGAGGACGAGGAGAAGTTGGGCGTCTCGCGCGGACGCTCAATCACATGCTCGACCATATTGAAGCAACTGTAGGTCAATTGCATACGATCACCGACGCTCTCGCGCATGACTTACGAAGCCCCCTCACAGCCATACGCGGCAAGCTCGAAGCTGCATTGTTGCCGGGCTCGTCTACCGACCCGACAGAGCGAATCGTTTCAGCAATCGAAGAGCTGGACCGTCTGAGTAACTTCCTGAACACAAGCCTCGATGTTTCAGAGGCCAGAGCCGATGCGCTCAGGCTCTCACCCGCAGAGATCGATCTCGCAAGCCTGGTATGCGCCATTGCCGACTTCTTCGAGCCAAGCTTCAGCGAACGTGGATGTTCGCTCCAGGTCCGCATTGCAGAAGCCGTTCATGTGTCTGCCGACGCCGCACTCCTGCATAGAGTGATCGCGAACCTCCTGGACAATGAAATTAAGCATCTTCCTCCCTCCAGAACCGTTTGTGTTTCAGTACAAAAGGGACACGAAACTGCGATTTTAACCATTGAAGATGACGGTCCTGGGTTCGATCCAGAGGTATTGCCTCATCTCTTCGAGCGTCGGGTGAAGGGTAAAACTTCACGCGGCCACGGTTTAGGCCTGGCATTCGTGCAGGCCGTAGTGCGTGTTCATGGCGGATCAGTTGACGCTACGAATCGTGTCGGTGATGGAATCCGCATTTCAGTTTCCTTACCCCTGCTGAAGAGAGGCGAATCTTCTAAATTGCCCGCTGCTGCTTTGGTTATCCGATAGAAGTTGGGCTTCCCAGGGCTCCAAAGCTGTTTTCCAAAGCCAACCATACCACCGGTTTACAATAAGTTAGTTGATGGCGTCCCTTTCGCGGCGGCAACACACGGGTTCGAATTCCGTCGGGGACGCCAAAGAAATCTTCCCCCAAAACAGATTGGATTCTCGCGGGTACGTTGTGCCTGCAGCATCGCCTCAGGGTGATGTGACCAGAGTGTGGGCCTGTATCAGGATAGAAAGAACTCACCGTGATTTACCGAATGGTACGACTCGTCGTTGCAACTACCGTGCTGGCAGCGGTCTTGCCTGCATTCGCTCAGAATGCCTCCAATGATTGCACCTCGTCTACGGATAGCGACGTGCGTAAGCTCTGCCAGACGGTGGAACAGCTCAGGCAACTCGTGACCCGGCAGTCGCTGCTGCTGCAGCAACAGCAGCAGGAGATTGACGCGTTGCGCCGTGCGCAGCAGCAGTCTGCACCGCCGGAGCAGGCAGGGGCCGCTGCCACATCTGCCCCAGCCGCTGTTCCCATGGCTCCGGCCATTCCGCTACCGGCGGTGGGCGGCCAGAGTGATGTGGTGATGTCGAGTGTGCAGGGCGGGGAAAAACAGGCCAGCGGCAATCCCTATCCCTTCGAGCAGGAGTCGCCGCTCTTCCTGAAGATTGGCGGCGCCACGTTTACGCCCGGCGGCTGGATCGATTTCACGTCGATCTATCGCACGACCGATGTAGGGAGCGGATTTACCACGGCGCTCGCGAGCATTCCGTTTGCCAATACTGTGGCGGGCAGCGTGAGTGAGAACCGGCTGACGGCGGCGAACTCGCGGCTTTCACTGCGCGTGGATGAGAACATCGGCAAAGTGAAGGCATACGGTTATGCGGAGATTGACTTCAACGGTTATCTGCCAGGCAATGCCTATGTCAACACCAACTCTGACAGCATGCGCCTGCGCGTCTTCTACCTGGATCTAAGCGCGGGGAAATGGGACCTGCTGGGCGGCCAGAGCTGGTCGCTGCTGACGCCGAATCGCACTGGACTCTCGCCGTTTCTTTCAGAGATATACAACACGGTGCATCTGGATACGGCTTACAACGCGGGCATCGTGTATGCCCGGCAGGCCCAGCTGCGGATGGTTTATCACTTCACGCCAGGCATCGCTGTGGGATTGTCCGTGGAAAATCCGGAGCAGTTCAGCGGCAGTGCAGTCACGTTTCCCGCGCTCTTCAGCACGTCAGAAACAGACACTAATTCCAGTTCCGGTTCCGGCGGAGGCACGGCCACGCCGAATCTGCATCCTGACGTGATTGCGAAGCTGGCCTACGACCACAAATTCGGGCAGCGCACCTGGCATGTTGAGGCTGCGGGCCTGCTGACGCCGGTGGCAATCGCAACCGCGAGCACATCGTCCCATGCCTCGGTTGAAGATCGGCGCGAAGGCGGCGGCGCTGCGTTGAATATGAATCTGGAGGTCCTGCCGGGCCTGCATCTGATTGCCGATTCCTTCTGGAGCGATGGCGGCGGCCGCTACACCGGCGCGCTGGGCCCGCAGTTCGCGGTGGCGCAGCACGGTTCGGTCGACGCGCCGTTTACCGTGCAGATGGTGCATTCCGGCGCGGGATTGGGCGGGTTTGAGTACCAGCTGAATCGCAGCACTCTGCTCTCGCTTATCTATGGGGGAACCTACTTCAGCCGCGTGTCGTCCCTTGATCCCAGCACGAATAAGCTGGTGGGCTACGGCTTTGTGGGCAGCGCGAACTCAAACAATCGCTACATTCAGGAAGGCTCGTTCGCCACCGTGACCAGTATTTTTCACCGGCCATCTTACGGTTCGGTGCAACTGATTACGCAGTTTTCCTACATTGAGCGCACGCCCTGGTATGTTGCACCGGGCATGCCCCGGAACGCACACCTGTTTGAGAATTACGTTGATATCCGCTACGTGCTCCCATAGCGAATGGGCACACAATCGGGCAATGATCGCCAGGAAAGGGACCCATTCCTGCTCATTGCTTGATTCGGCGAGACTTTCTCAGAGAATTCGCGTCTCTATAAGCAGCAGCCAGAATTATCTATGACACTGTTCTCTCGACGATGCTTATTTCTCATTGCAATGGCTGCCTGCATAGCTGGCTGGGTCGCGCCGATGGTGGCGCAGGCTCCGGCGGGCGGTGCCGCAGTTTTAGCTTCTGACGGAGTGATTGACGGTACGGTGAAAGCGGGGAATATTCCGTTGCCGGGCGTCAGTGTAATTGCAACGGACACGAAGAGCGGCAGGAAGTTCTCAGCGACGACGGATATCAGCGGCTCGTTTCGCATGAGCGTGCCCAGAGGGGCGAGCTATAGCCTGCAGACGGAGTTTTCCGGCTTTGCGGCAGCTACGCAGCCGGTGAGTCTGACGAATGTGGCAGAGCAGACGGTAAGCCTGAGCCTGCAGCTGGCTTCGCGGGCCGAGGCTGCCCGCGCCAGCGCTTCGCGGGCGGCGGTGGCGCGCGGGATGCAGAGCCTTTCGCTTCTGAACAGCGCACCGGATGCAGCGCCGGCGGCAGGAGCGGCTTCTGCGGGTGCGCAGGATGAGATGCCGCAGATTGCGGGTGACGCCGGGACCGCAACGGAGTCCGTGGCGATCACCGGGCAGGCGGGTAATACCAATGCGCTGGGCAGCATGTCAGAGGATGAGATCCGGCAGCGGGTGCAGGATGCGATTACACAGGCGCGCGCGCAGGGCGGGCAGCCGGGCGATATTGCCAATGCCGTGGGCGGCATGCTGGGCGACATGATGGGTGGCGGCGGCGGCTTCGGTGGCGGCGGGATGGGTGGAGGACGCGGCGGCGGCGGACATGGTGGCGGCCATGGATCGTTTCGCAACTTCAATCCGACCCAGCCGCATGGCGCAATCTTTTATACGGGCGGCAACTCGGCTCTGAACACGCGTGGGTTCTACGCCAACGGGCCGCCTGCGGTTACGCCCAGCTACAACAGCAACAACTATGGCATTACGCTGGCGGGGTCACCCTTTATTCCGGGCCTGTTCAAGCCGAGTACAAAGCAGTTTGTGTTCGTGAATTTTACGGGGATGAAGAGCTCACAACTGCACGTCTACAACGCCATTGTGCCCACGGGCGCAGTGGACGCGAACGGCAATCCAACGCCCGATGAGCGGAATGGAAACTTCAGCGCCATCGGCAGCACCATCTACCGGCAGAACGGCACGCCGTTCCCCAACAATATGATTCCGGCATGTACGGGGGGGGCGACGACGGATTGCATTACGCCGCAGGCACAGAGTCTGTTGGCGTACTATCCGCTGCCCAACGAAGTGCCCACCACGACGAGTAATTACAACTACCAGCGTGTTGCGTCGCCGGCGAGCGACAGCAATACCATCGCGCTGCGCTATGTGCGCAACTTTGGGCAGGCCAGCGGCATGGGAATGTTTGGCGGCCACGGAGGCGGACACATGCAATCAGGCGGTTCGCTCGCGCTGCGCCAGAATCTGAACGGCAACTTCAACTATCAGCATGCTGCAAACGATGCGTATACGACGTTTCCGGCGATGGGCGGCAAGAGCGCGACGAACTCGCTGGCATTCGGCGTGGGATACACCATTGGCTATGGCCGCCTGACTAATAATTTTTCTCTCTCGTGGAACCGGTCACACTTGATTACGAGCAACTATTTTACCGGCGTGAGAAATCCTGCGACCGATGCCGGACTGCAACTGGGCGATCCGGCGCTCAACACGCAGGCGAATCCGTTGAACTACGGCGTGCCCGGCATCTCATTTGCGCAGTTCAGCGGCTTCAGTGACACGACGCCGGCGAACCGGATTAACCAGGCGATCTCATTTGGTGAAAGCTCCAGCTACAACAAGCACAAGCACAATATCCACGCTGGATTTGATATTCGCCGCATCCATCTGGACACGCTGGCGGGAACGAATGTGCTGGGCAGCTATACCTTTACCGGCTGGGGCACGTGCCAGCTGACGGCGGCGACGTCGACCTCGCCCGCAACATGCGCGACGGGAACGGGATCGGACTTTGCGGATTTTCTGCTGGGCCTGCCGCAGCAGTCGGCCATCCAGGCGAGCAACTATAAGTACTATCTGCGCGGGAACGCGTGGGACTTCTACGGGCAGGATGACTGGCGCATCCGGCCCAACCTGACGCTGAATTTCGGCCTGCGCTACGAATATTTCTCTCCGTATAGCGAGAAATATGACCGGCTCTCGAATCTGGATGCGAATAGTGCGTTCACCAGCGTATCCGTGGTGACGCCGAACGGAATCGGGCCGACCACGGGAATGAAGTATCCGCACACTCTGGTCTATCCTGACCGCAATAATTTTTCGCCGCGGTTTGGTTTTGCGTGGAAGCCGCCGACGAAGTATGGCAAGCCCTACGTGGTGCGCGGCGGATATGGTGTGAACTACAACACCGGGCAGTACAGCACGTTTGCGCTGCGGCTGGCGAGCGAGCCTCCGTACGCGGATACACAGTCCAACATTGCCGGTAATAACGGATGCAGCACTTATCTGACCTGGGGCAATGCGTTTACGCGGAGCCTGAACGGCTGCACCAGCGTGATCAGCAATGCGTATGCGGTCGATCCGCACTACCGGCTGGGCTATGTGCAGATATGGAACTTGGGCATCCAGCGCTCGCTGCCGTTGCAGACGGTGCTGAATATTGATTACACCGGCTCGAAGGGCACGCGGCTGGACATGGTGCGCGAACCGAATCGCGGTGTGAACGGTACGCTGGTGAGTAATGCCGATCCATTCAATTACGAGGATGCGCTGGGCGGCTCCCATCTGAATTCGCTGGCCATCAACCTGCGGAAGCGGCTGGCGCACGGGGTGTCGGTCACGGCGACGTACACCTATGCGCACTCGATTGATAATGCATCGTCCGTGGGCGGCACCAGCACAGTGATCGCGCAGAACGACAAGGACCTGCACGCGGAAGAGGGAAATTCCAGCTTCGACGTGCGCCACAAGGTGAGCGGCGACTGGCTGTTTGAGTTGCCGTTCGGGCCGAATGCGCCTTTCCTGAGTAGTGGTGGCGTGCTCTCTCACATCGTGGGGGGATGGGCGGTATCGGGTAGCTATACCTTTGCCACGGGCACACCGTTGACGCCGCATTACTCCGGCCTGAGCTCTGAAGTTGCGCGCGGCAGCAACGGCAGCTACCGGCCGGATCGCATACAGGGTGTATCCGTCACTGCAGGCGGCGGAAGCTACCTGCACTGGTTCAACAACTATGCGTTCTTCACGCCGCAGGGTGTGGAGGTAAATAATGGCCAGTGCACAGAGACGGCGGTGCAGCCGGTTCCGCCAAACTGCCCGTTTGCAGCGCCGCTGCAGCCGAATCCGGCGAACCCGTTCGGCTATGGCAATGCCGCGCGCAACTCCATTCGCGGACCAGGAACGGTGAGCGTCAATGCCGCGCTCTCGCGGACGATTCAGCTCGGCTCGACGCGCTCGTTCGAGATGCGGGCACAGGCCAGCAATGTGTTCAACACCGTGCAATACACGGGCGTGGATACGAATCTAAACTCACGCACCTTCGGGCAAATCTCATCGGTCAGCAGCGCGCGGCAGATTACTGTGCTGGCGCGGTATCGTTTTTAGGGTCATCTCACTATGAATGTTTCGACACGACAGTCCGGCCTCCTGTATCGCATCGCAGCGGCGGTGCTGTGCTGCGCGCTGGCTTCGCCGCTGCCGGCGCAGGCTCCGCAGAGCGGCGGATTCGTGATCAAGGTGCAGAGCGAGATTGTGCTGACCAACGTGATCGTGCGTGACAAGAAGACCGGCGAGCCGGTGAAGGGGTTGAAGCCTTCGGACTTCACCATCCTGGAGAACGGAAAAGCGCAGAAGATCCAGACGTTTGATTTTGAAAATGTGGATGAGATTGCGCAGCCGCAACCGCAGACCACCGTAAGCGGACAGGTGTCTGTGACGGCGCTGCTGAACAAGGTGGCGCATCCGGATGTGGCATCGTTGCGCGACCATCGGCTGATCGTAATGTTCTTTGACCTGAGTTCCATGCAGGTCGACGATCTGGATCGCGCGGTGGAAGCGGCGCAGGATTTTGTGAACCAGAAGATGCAGCCCGCCGACCTGGTGGCGCTGGTGTCCATGGGGACGTCGCTCAGCGTGGACCAGGACTTTACCGCTGATAAGGCTGCGCTGCTGCATGGCATCGGCGTGTACAACGGCTCGGAAGGGCAGGGCATGGCGAACGGCGTGACCGGTGGCGGCACGGATGACACATCCGACGACGCCAGCAGCTATGTGCCCGACGACAGTGAATACAACAGCCTGAATACTGACCGCGAACTCTACGCCATCCGTACCATTGCGAAGTCACTGGAGCGCGTGGACCAGCGCAAATCACTGCTGTACTTCTCCGGCGGCCTGACGCGCAACGGCATTGAGAATGAAGCTTCACTGCGCGCCGCGGTGAGTGCAGCGGTGCATGCAAACATCTCCATCTACAGCGTGGATTCGCGCGGTCTGCAGGCGCTGCCGCCGGTCGGCGATGCGTCCAAGGGAAGCCTGCGGGGAAAGTCGGCATACTCCGGCGCTGCCATGCAAGCGCAGCTTGATTCCAATTTCAAATCGCAGGAGACGCTGGCGACACTGGCATCGGATACAGGCGGCACGGCCTTCTTTGATTCGAACGATTTTGCCCCGGCGTTTCAGAAGATCCAGCAGGACACGTCAGCGTATTACATCCTGGGCTATCGCTCCAGCAATCCTGCGCGCGACGGCAAGTTTAGAAATCTGACGGTTAAGATCAACCGGTCCGACGTAAAGCTGGAATACCGTCCGGGATATTACGCGCCCGCGGACTTTCAGCATTCCAAGACGGAGGACCGCGAGCTGCAACTGACGCAGCAGTTGCAGAGCGATCTGCCTGCGACGGATGTAGCGGTCTATCTGCAGGCGCTCTACTTCAGGCTGAGCGACGGGCACTTCTACGTGCCGATCTCGCTGGTGGTGCCGGGTTCGCAGATTCCCTTCCTGCAGAATGGCGACCGCGATAAGGCGACGCTGGATATCGACGGCTTGGCGAAGAACGGGCAGGGGCTGACCGTGGGTACGGTGCGCGATACGGTGAAGCTGGCGCTGGATACGTCGCAGCAGGTGCGCAGTAAAAATATCCAGTACCAGACCGGCTTTGAACTGGTGCCGGGGAACTATCATCTGAAGTTTGTGGTGCGCGAGAACCAGACGGGGCGGATGGGCTCGTTCGAGACGGACATCCAGGTGCCGGATTTCAAGAAGACGCCGCTCAAGCTGAGCTCTGTGGTGCTGGCCAGCCAGCAGACGCCGAATGCGAAAGCGGGGAAGAAAGATCCGAATCCTCTGATCCGCGATGGTGTGGCCTGGGTGCCGAATGTGCCGCACGTCTTCCGCCAGGACCAGCACCTGTATGTGCTGTATGAGGTGTACGACCCGGCCCGCAACAAGACCGCCCCGGCGAATAAGCCCGTGCGTGTGCTCACGAGCATCGAGTTCCTGGCCGGCGGCGCGAAGGTGTACGAGACGCCGGTGGTGGAATCGGATGTGATCAATGTGCCGGACAGGAATGCGGTGGCGTTCCAATTGGATGTGCCGCTGTCCCAGCTGAAGCCGGGCAACTATGTGACCCAGGTGAACGTGATTGATGACGCGGGGGGCAGCTTCAGCTTTCCGCGGGCCGCGATTATGATTCAGCCCGCAGCGCCAATGCTGCCGGCCCCGGCTGCTCCCGGGACTGCTCCCGCACCTGCGACGCACTAGATTCCTTCCAGAGCCTTCAATCGTCACTGGTGGATACCGGAATTGCAGACTGCAATATTGCTGTCAAAATCACCCCTGACGCCACCATAGGAAATGGTTGTGCGATGGAGCCAGCCCCCGCACGTGATGGGGGTCACAGGCCTGCGTATCCTGCGTTTGAGACAATGGGCGGCGGTTGTGCGAGGTGCTTAATGGCTACGGTTGCTGCCCCTGATGTTCATGCAATGCTCACTCTGCCCGGCGATGCCGTGCGGCAGATCCAGTGGAGATTTTCAGACCGGTTTGACCTGCAGATGCTGGTGCAATCGGCACGCAGCGTGGCGCGCGGAACGGTGGCGCGCATGGTGGCGGGCGGCGAGCGCAATACGCATGAGTGGACGGCCGGCAAGAGCGCGATGATGGAGGCGTTTGACGCGGCCGGCATCACGTCAGCGTTCATGGAACCGGAAGAGGGCGGCTACATCCTGGGCCCGAAGAATCTGGCAATGTCACTGGCGGCGTTTGAGCTGGCGTGGGTGGATGGCGGAGCCGCGACGGCCAGCCTGGCAAGCTTTCTGGCGCTGGCGCCGATCCAGGAGTGCGGCACGCCGGAGCAGGTGCTGCACTACAAGACGCTGGCTGCGCCGCCGCAGTCCGGCGAAGACCGCAAGCCATGGCGCGGCGCCTTTGCGCTGACGGAACCGATTCCGTACGTTGGCGTGGATACGGGCATGCTGGGCGGCAAGGTGACGGTGGCGGAGTGGGATGGCGCAAACGAGCCGATGCTGCAGGTGGACAAGCGCGGTCGCTTCATTACCAACATGGCGTTCGCGAACTTTGTTACGGCAGCGGTAGGGTCAGACGATCCGCGCATCCAGGGCACCTGCATGGTGATTCTGGAAGAGGGCGATGAGGGCACATTCGATCGCGGCACGGCGACCAAAAAGCTGGTGCATCAGCTCTCGTCCACCAGCGATCCGGTGTTCAACCTGAAGATTCCGGCCAGCCGCATTGTGGGCGGGTATACCGTGGTGGATGGCGTGATTATTCCGAACTTCAACCATGGGCAGGTGATTGAGGCGGTGTTTCGCCACACGCGCGTGCCGGTGGGCTTGATGACGGCGGCAAAGCTGCTGTCGGCTGTGGAACCGGTCATCCGTTATCAGCGCGGGCGTTTTCGCGGAGCAGCGGGCACAAAGCCGGGCTCGATGCGTTATGAGCAGGGAATCCAGCAGCGGCAGGATGCGCTGCACCGGCTGGTGGATGTGTGGGCCACGGGGGAGGCGGCGGCCTCACTGGGATTCGCGGCATCGCGGCTGTTTGATGTGCTTGATCCACTGGAGAAGCAGAAGCGCGCAATTTTGAAAGAGCGCGGCGTGCAGGGCGTGCGCGCGGAGAAGAAAGCGCTGCGTGAAAGTGAGTTGCAGGCGATTGAGCTGCTGACGATGCGGGCGGGCGATGCACGCGGGGAAGCATTGGCAGCAGATCCGCTGGTGAGCTATGTGCTGAAGAGCAGCGAGGCGGATGTGCTATGCCCAGCGACCAAGCTGTGGAATACCGGGCATGGCGCGAACATGATGCGCGAAGCGGTCAGTCTGATGGGCGGCTACGGTATTACCGAGGATTGCCCGGGATTTCTGGCGGGCAAGTGGATGGACTCGCAGCTGGAGGCCACGTACGAAGGGCCGGAGGCGGTGCAGCGGCGGCAGATGACGATCACCATGACGAGCGACGTCTTTCTGGCGCAGTTCCGCGCATGGATTGCGGAGATGCGCCGGATCGCGTCGGCAAATCCGGGCACTGGAGCCTGCACCCTGGCGTCTGCCATGGAGATGTGGCAGTGGACCCTGAACCATCTGCAGCGCGCGACCGATCCGTATGGCAGCAAGCTCTACCATGGGCAGCGGCAGGGAGTGACCTTTGAGCTGGCGGATGCTCTGTGCTGGCTGCTGGCTTCGCGCTTCCAGATTCTGGATGTGCTGGAGCTGCAGGCAAGCGGAAGCGGCGATGCGGTTGCCGCGGAAGGGCTGGCCGGGACGGTGCAGTTCATGAGCGATCTGTGCCATACGCAGGCGGCGCGCGCGGCGGGCGAAGTGTCGCGCATCTGCGCGGAGCTGGTCTTCGGTTACAACGAGCATCCGGGATGGAATGAACAGGGATGCAGCCACTGCTATACCGCCGGCGAACTGGACGATCTGGAAGAGACAATTCCCGGAATTACTTCGTTTGCGACAGATGTGGTGGACAGTCACGGCGGGCATCCGCAGAAGGCAGGACCGTGTGCGGGGTGCGTGGGAGCCGGTGATTTCCAGCGGATGCAGAACAGGCTGACGATGTGCCTGAGCGGGGCGCGGCTGGCGAAGGATCGTGCCGCAGAGACGGTAAGCACGGTGATGATTCCGGAAGCATTGGACTATCCGGCATGAGCACCGGCACAGAAGCAGCTCCGGTGGCGGAGACTGAGCGGCAGACGATGGAGGTCGACATTGCGTGTGCGGGCTTTGGCCCGGCGATGGGCGGCTTTCTGACCAGCCTGACGCAGCAGTGGAGCGCGAATCCGAACGACCCTGCGTTTGCCAGCAAGGCGGTGCCGGGAATGCCGCTGCAGGTGATCTGCTATGAGCGGGCAGATGATATCTCTGCCGGTGTAAGCGGCGTAGTCACTCGCGCAAGAGGCATCAGAGCCAGCCTGCCGGAGCTGAATCCGCTGGATATCCCAATGGCGGTGCCGGTGGAGCAGGAGAGGGTGCTGTATCTGCTGGACCCGGTGGGCGCAAGCCGCCGGTCACTCGCTCTGCGTGCTGCCGATGCGCTATTGCGGACCGCGGGCAAAGTGGCTGGAGTGAAGGATTCCGCATTCGAGCTGCCGTGGACGCCGGGCTTTCTGCATAAAGAGGGCGGGCTGATTCTCTCCATGGGGCAGTTCAACCAGTGGGTGGGGGCGGAGCTGATGGCGGGCGGACTGGCGCAGATATGGCCCGGCAGTCCGGTGAGCGAACCCATCTTTGACGGCGGTGACGGCACGGCGGTGAAGGGCCTGCGGCTGACGGATCAGGGCGTGGACCGCAAGGGCGATCCCGCTGACGGATTTATGGCGGGCATGGATGTTCGCGCGGCGCTGACGGTGGTGGGCGACGGACCGGTGGGCGCGGTGGGGCAGGCGATTGATGCGCGCGTGGGAATGCCGGAGGGCCATGCGCAACGCGAGTGGGCGCTGGGCATGAAGATGGTGATTGAGCTGCCGGAGACGGCAGAGGATTCCGGGCTGAAGCCGGGGATGGTATGGCACACGTTCGGCTACCCGGAGCCGGAGATCTTTGGGTTCATGTATGTGCATCCGGAGCGGCTGGTCTCGGTGGGAATTTTTGTGCCGTCGTGGATGGGAGATTCGTCGCGCACTGCCTACCGCTACCTGCAGCACTACATGCAGCATCCGGCGCTGTGGCGGTATCTGAAAGACGGCACGCTGCGCTCGTGGGGCGCGAAGTCGCTACAGGAATCGGGCCAGCATGGCGAGCCGTACCTGTGCGGCGATGGCTATGCGCGTATCGGCGAGGGCTCAGGCAGCACCAATATGCTGACCGGCTCCGGCGTGGATGAAGCCTGGACTACCGGGGTGCAGCTGGCTGAAGCGGTGGTGGAGATTCTGCGCGGCGGCAAAGCGTTCAGCAAAGAAAATCTTGCAGCGACGTATGAAAAGCGGCGGCGCGCAAGCTGGGTGGAGCGCGAAGGGCGTGAGGCGATGAACGCGCGCAACGGATTCCATGGCGGCATGGTGCGCGGCATGGTGGGCATGGCTCTGGCAGGGCTGACGGGCGGAAAACTATCGCTCGGCGCGAAGATTCCGCCGGCGCATGAGCAGATTAAGCGGGCCGGGGAAAGCGAATCGGGAGATGCTTTGCTGCGGGCGGCAGGCGAAGGTGGCCATCCGCTGCATGAGCTGGTGATGACGGCGCGCGGCTGGCCGGAGATTCCGCTGGATGGCAAGCTGCTGGTGACGCAGCAGGATGCGCTTCTGCTGGGCGGCAAGGTGCAGGCCCTGCCGGGCTTTGCCGATCATGTGCTCTTCCGTGATGCGGCGCTATGCGCGCAGTGTGCGGAAAAGACCTGCATCGCCATGTGTTCCGGCCAGGCGCTGACGCCGGGAGCGGAGGGTGTCCCCGCATTTGAGCGCGAGAAGTGCGTGCACTGCGGCGCGTGCCTGTGGAACTGCGCGCATTCGCCGGGCGACGGCAGAGCCAATGTGGAGTTTCGTGCGGGCGCGGGCGGGCTGCATTCAGCAGAGAACTAAACCAGAAGTTGGAGAAGGATAAAGATGGCAGAGGGTTTTCACATCGTAGTTTGCGCAGGGATGGTGCCCGATCCGCTGCAGACGCTGGAGCCGGTCATTGGGCCGAACGGGCCGGGGCTGAAGAATGAGATGATGCTGCCGGCGGTGCTGGATCCGTGGGCCGCGAGCGCGCTGTATGAGGCGGCACAGGTGGTGGCGCAGCATCCCGGGAGCAAGCTCTGGCTGGTAAGCCTGGGGCCGAAGGCGAAGCTGCAGCAGGTGATGATGACCATCGCGCAGAAGGTGAGCTTTGAGCTGGTGCCGGTGGACGGACCCATTGGAGGTTTTCCCGACGCGCACGCGACCGCAGCGGCGCTGGCCGATGCGATTGGTGCGCTGCAGGGATTGAACCGCGAGCGGCTGCTGCTCTTCGGCGGGTGGGAATCGGCCACGCGCGGCGCGGGCATCACGCTGCAATGGACGGGCGAGCTGCTGGGCATCACGGACCAGTTTCAGGGGGTGGACCAGATTACGCTGCGCGCCGACGGCTCGTTTGAAGTACTGGAGCGGGTGGAGGGCGGTAAGCACCAGGTGTCAGTCTGCGCGGGTGCGCCGGCGGTGCTGGGCTGGGCGACGGGCAATCTGGCGGAGCCGAGAAATAATCCGCAGACCGGCATGGCGAATATGCGCGGCATCATGCCGGCATTGCAGAAGGCAAAGCAGGTGAAGCTTGCAGACAACACGCTGAGCTACCGCGCGGTGAATCTGCCGGCACAGCAGCGCGAGACACGCATTGAGAAAAATCTTACGGCTGACGAGATTGCGCAGGAAATTGTGCAATGGATTGCGGCGGAGTAATGAGCATGGAAAAGATTCTGGTTTTGACGCATGTGGATGAGAGCGGCGCGGCGCTAACCAGGGCATCACTGGAGACGGTGACGGCGGGCATGGAACTGGCTGCCGCCCTGGGTGCTGAGTTGGCGATTGGCGTGGTGGGACAGAAAGCTGAGACGGCGGCACAAGCGCTGGCGGGAACGGGGGCGCGGCTGTTGACCGTGAGCGGCGATGCGTTCGCGCAGGCCCGATACGCCAGCGATGCTGCGGCTTGTGAGGCAATATGCCGCGCGGCAGCGTGCAGCGTGGTGCTGGCGCCTGCGAGCTCGCGTATTGCGCGCGTTGCGGCAGGTGTGGCCCACCGGCTGGGCGGATTTCTGGATACGCATATCACGGGGCTGGATTGCGCTGAGGGCGTCGCGGTGACGCGCTGGTTCTACCGCCAGCGGATGGAGGCGGTGCTGAGCCGCACGGCGCGTCCGTGGTTTCTGCTGCTGGATGCGGGAACGCATCCAGCGTTTGCGGGCGAGCCAGGGCCGGTGACGGTGGAGGCGGTGAACGTCGCACTGCCGGAGCAGAGAACCGTGGTGGAGGGTTATCGTGAACCCGCGCGGGATGCGCAGACGATTCGGCCGGACGCGAAGCTGCTGTTTGTGGCGGGAGCCGGATGGACCAAGAAGCAGCCGGACGGGCAGATTCACGGCAGCGAAGCGGCGGAGCAGATTAAGCAGTTTTTGCTGCTGACGGGCGCGAGCCTGGGCAGCAGCAAGTCGCTGGTGGATCAGTCGGGCGACAACGAGACGGTGCTTCCGTTCCTGACGCACATGAACCAGATCGGGCAGACAGGTGCAACGCCGCGCCATGCGAAGGGGCTTTCTACCTGCTGCCATGGCGAGGAGCCGCACGTGGTGGGCTGGCGCTTTATTGGGGAGCGGCGGGCCATCAGCCTGGATGCGAACTGCGGATGGACGCGCGGTAAGGCCGACGTGGTCTATGTGGCGGATGCGTTTCAGGTGGTGAGCAGGGTGAATACTCTGCTTGCGAACCGGGCGACGTAAGGCGGACTGCGCCGCTGTACGCCGTGCCGGATTCTGCCGATAGATGGACAGAAATCCAGCATAGGCGGGGCAGGATGTTTTCAATTGCAGGAATACTGATTGTGTTCGGCAGCGTGGTAGCCGGATACCTGATGGAAAAAGGGAAGATCGCGGTTCTGGTTCAGCCCGCGGAACTGCTGATCATCGGCGGCGCTGCCATTGGTACGGTGCTGACGGCGAATCCCATGCACATCCTGAAGAAGATTGTGGCGGGCCTGATCGGTGCGATTAAGGGCCCGGTCTACACGCGCCAGCGTTACCTGGAGACGCTGAAGATGCTCTTCGATCTGCTGGCCAAAGCCCGCAAGGAGGGCGCGGTCGCCATTGAGTCGGACATTGAAGATCCGGAGAAGAGCGCGACGTTTGCGAAGTATCCCGCCTTTGTAAAAGACCACCACGTCAGAAATTTTGTGTGCGACACCATGCGCATGGCCATTACCGGCGGCGTCAGCGCATTTGATGTGGACCAGATGATGGAGCTGGACATGGAGGTGCATCACCATGCGGCTGAGCAGCCGTGCAGCTCGCTGACGAGCATGGCGGACGCGCTGCCGGGGCTGGGCATTGTGGCCGCGGTGCTGGGCGTGGTGGTGACCATGGGTTCGCTGGGCGGACCGCCGGAAGAGATCGGGCACAAGGTGGCGTCGGCGCTGGTGGGCACGTTTCTGGGTATTCTGCTGTGCTACGGCATGGTGGGGCCGCTGGCTGCGAACATGACCAAGAGCGTGGACGAGGAGCACAGTTTCTATCATGTGCTGCGCGTGGTGATGCTGGCCTTCATCAAGGGCACATCGCCCATCCTGGCGGTGGAGATGGGCCGGCGGGCAATTCCAGCGCATGTGCGGCCTGACTTCTTTGCAGTGGAGAAGGTGTGCCGGGAGAAGGCGGCGGACGCGGCGCCGGCGACTGATGCACAGGCTGCTGCCTAGAGGATGGGTACGATGGCCGATGAGCAGATCATTGTTATCAAGAAAAAGATGGGCCATGCCGGCCACCACGGCGGCGCGTGGAAGGTGGCCTATGCCGATTTTGTGACGGCAATGATGTCACTCTTCATCGTGCTGTGGCTGATGAACAGCAGCAAGCCGATCCAGGATGCGGTGGGCGGATACTTCCGCGACCCGAAAGGCACCGCACAGAAACGGGGAACCAGACTGGGCGGGATGGGCGATGCTTCTGCTACAAAAAAAGAGGACATGGAGAAGCTGAAAGAGGACCTGCTGAAATCCATTGAGAAGATGGCCGACTTTCAGAAGCTCAAGCAGCAGATTGAGATCACGATTACGCCGGAAGGGCTGCGCATTGAGATGATGGAAGACCCGAAGGGAACATTTTTTGAACCGGGCAAAGCGCAGCCGACGCCAGTGCTGTGTGACATTCTGAAGATACTGGCGGTGGAGACGGGCAAGCTGCCGAATAATATTTCAATCGAAGGCCATACGGATTCGACGCCTTATTCAGCCACTGGGACGTACAGCAACTGGGAGCTCTCGGCCGACCGCGCCAATATGGCGAGACGCCTGATGGAGTCGAGCGGCCTGCACGAGGGCCAGGTGGTGCAGGTGCGGGGATTCGCGGATCACAATCTGCGCAAGCCGCTGCAACCCACCGATGCGTCAAACCGCCGCGTGTCCGTGATCATCCAGTACCTCAATCGTGGCGGAGAACTGTCTGGCCCGGTCTTTGAGGGTGGCGCGAACGATGTGGCTCCCACAGCGGAGAAGAAGTGAGACGCGGTTACAGGGCCGGCGAAGTTGCGCCGGTGAGGAACTCACTGAGGCGGGCGGATTCTTCATCATTCTGAAAGCAGAAGGAGAGGCCAAGGTCGCCTGTATCCAGGTGAATGGCTGTCGCAGCGAGGGTGATAGAGTGCGCGCCGTGCCGCAGGATGAGTGTGCCGCAGCTTCCGGGCTGAACCTCTTCATGGAAGGCTGCACTGAGGCCCGTGGCGCTCATATTCAGACAGCGGCCACGGTGGATGTGGCCGTCCACGATGAAGTCAATCGCGATGTTGCAGGCGAGCCGCGGCGGACGGTATTCAAAGTTGCGCATAGGTTGAGCTGCTCCCGCAGGCACCTTGTGCCGATGGAATCCGGATTCGCAAACGGCGAACAAGGGAGGATGCCAATCAGCATTATCGGCAGTGGAATAAATTACTTTAATCGTGCAGGAAGATGTTGCAGGATGCGCCATAGCGAGTGGCGCGCGCAGCGCAACAGGTGGTATACCTATTGCAAATTACACAGGACAAGGCGAGCAAGATGGAAGCCGTAAACAGTGTTTCAACGTCCATTAAAATGACGGTGGATGGGCAGAGCAGCCGCGAAGTGCAATCAAAGAAAATTTTGATCGTGGATGATGACGTGACGCTGGCGAAGTTTCTGAGCCGCGAACTGGATATGCTGCAGTTTGTGACTGCGGTCTTCCACGATGGCGAGGCTGCGCTGGAGGGTGTGCAGACGGCTGATTTTGACCTGGTCATTCTGGACATGAATATGCCGCGGATGGATGGTATGGAGTTTCTGCGCAGGATGCGGCCACAACGGCCGTCGCTTCCGGTGCTGGTATTGACCGCGCGCAACGCGACGGATGACATTGTGCAGGCCCTGGACCACGGCGCGGATGACTTTCTGATTAAGCCATTTTCGTTTCAGGAGCTGACGGCTCGCATCCGGCGGCTGCTGCGGCGGGGAGCGGAGGCCGTTCCTGCAGCACCACGCACTGAGGTGCTGGTGATGAATGAAGAGCAGCATCGCGTGACGCGCGGCGCACGACACATTGAACTGACGCCCCGGGAGTTCGGCATACTGAAGTGCCTGAGAAGCCACGCAGGCAAACCGGTAACGCGCGAGACGCTGTTGCGGGAGGTCTGGAACGCATCGCCCGATGATGCCACGAACATTGTGGATGTGTATATGAAATATCTGCGGGACAAGATAGATGGCGAGGGCGAGACGAAGTTGATTCGCACGGTTCGCGGCGTGGGATACGTGCTGGATGGCGCGAACTGATACAGTTTTTATCCAAAATGAATCAGCCTTGATTCATTTTCCCGATACAGGAATCGATGCCGGATTGGTGCAGGAATGGGCTGTGCATGGCCCGGCACGAGTGGAGAATGGCTTTATGTGCACCTCCGCCGCATCCATTGCCAGCGTTCCTGAATTCGATGCCATCGCCGTTCTGGTGGTCAGCCCAAGTGCAAAGCTGCGAGTGGAGTTTCGCGAGAAGCTGCGCGCGCCGCAATGGGCGCTGGCAGAAGCAGCGGGCGGTGCGGAGGCCATGGAGTATCTCTGTATGAACCGGTGCGAGATGCTCGTGCTGGATCCGCTGCTGCATGACCTGGACAGCAATGAATTTCGATTGGCGGTTGCAGCGCGCTATCCGCAGGTGCAGGTGGTCACTGTGAACGCGTATACCGGCCAGATCATGAGTGGGCCGGGATCGCCCACGCGCCTGGCTGCGCAGCTTGCGGCTAACATTCGGTCTTCCATTGAAGTTGCGGCTCCGGCGCAGGTGCGGCATCTGCGCACGGTGAGCGACAGGCCGATGGGACTGAGCGGCATGGTGGGCGATTCTGACGAGATGCGCCGCATCTACGAACTCACGCACATGGTGGCACAGCGCGATACGACGGTGCTGGTGACGGGTGAAAGCGGGACAGGCAAGGACCTGGTGGCCCAGGCCATTCATCGCCTGAGCCCGCGGCGGCACCAACCCTTTGCTGTGATTAATTGCGCGGCAATTCCAGAACCGCTGCTGGAAGCTGAGCTGTTTGGCCATACCAAGGGATCGTTCACCGGCGCGGTGCAGTCGCGAATGGGCCGCATTCAGGCTGCACACGAAGGCACGTTGTTTCTGGACGAGATCGGAGACATGCCGCTTTCGCTGCAGAGCAAGATACTGCGCTTTCTGGAGCAGGGCGAGGTGCAGCGCATTGGCGGAAATGAAAACTTCAAGGTGGATGTACGGGTGATTGCCGCTACGAACTCGAATCTGCTGGAGATGGTGGAACGAAAGCTGTTTCGCGAAGACCTTTACTACCGGCTGGCGATCTTTCCCATCCATCTGCCGCCCTTGCGCAGGCGTGCAGGCGACATCCGGAAGCTGGCCGAGCTCTTTCTCGATAAGTTCAGCCCCGGCGCTTCGCTTACACGGGAAGCGTTGCTGGTGCTGGAAGAGCATGATTGGCCGGGTAATGTGCGTGAGCTGCGGAATGTGCTGGAGCGTTGCAGTATTCTGGCGGAGAATCAGTCGCAGATTCTGCCGATTCATGTACTGATCTAGCTCCGCGCGGGTTTGGCCCTTCTCGTGCTTATGCAATAGGCAGATGCTGCCTAGTTCTCACAATTCGCCAAGAAATCCAGACGTGCCAGATCGGGGATTCGCGCAGCCAATTGAATCCGCGCTGCCGCTTGAATCACTGAGCGGCGCGGAATCATTGATGCAGGCATTCTCAGAATTCATTGCGACCTCTGCCGGACTGGAACTCTCGTACCGTGAGTTGCAGGCTGAGGTGAGCGCGCTCAGCATGGAGCTGGCACAGCGCAACCAGGCGCTGAAGGCAAGCGTGAATGAGAATGAGCTGATGAGGCTCTCGCTGCAACGCATTGTGAATGCCATGCCGTGCGGCGTACTGGTGGCAGATGCTGCCGGTACCATCTCCATCATCAATCCTGAATGCAGGCGGCTGTTTGGCATGACCGCAGCCGACGCGCCGCAGCCGTACGTGCTGACGTGGCGGGATATCGGAATGCAGCTGGGCGCGAGGCTTTCCCTGATCTCGCCCGATGAGGATAGACCGGATGTGGAGCAGGAGATCGAGATCGGCGGCGCGGCGAAGCGTTGGCTGCACGTGCAGCAGCACCGGATGCCGTGTACGGGAGAGCGAAAGAGCAGCAGTCAAACCATTGTGATTGTTCGCGATGTGACCAGCAGAAAGCTGGCAGAGCGTGATCGTGAAAGTGGCCGGAACGCGATGGCTCTGGCGGAGATCTCCGGCGTGCTCGCGCACGAGATGAGAAATCCATTAGCGAGCCTGGAGCTGTTTGCAGAGCTGATTGAAAACGATGAGAGCCGGCGGACGAAATGGATCTCGAATCTGCGTGCCGGCATCCGGTTACTGGGCAATACGGTCAACAATGTTTTGTCGTTTCACGGCGCGGGCGAGATGCCGCTGACGGAGTGCTGCCTGACAGAGGTGGTACGCCGCGCAGTGGAGTTTATGCAGCCGCTTGCAGCGCAGGCAATGGTTTCGCTGGCTGTTCCGGTGGATGACCGGCCCATATTCATCCATGGCAATGAGAGCGCGCTGCATCAGGTGCTGCTTAATATATTGACGAATGCACTTCGTCACACGCCTGAGGGGGGCGCGGTCATGCTGTCGGTCACGGAGGAAGCGGACGGCGTCTCGCTGGAGTGTGCGGATACCGGGACGGGCCTGGTCGCGGAGCAGACAGAGGAGATCTTTCAGCCGGGATTCAGTGCGCAGGGCAGCACGCCCGGACTCGGGTTGGCGGTGAGCCGCAGAATCATGGCGCAGCACGGCGGCAGCATCTCCGCAGAGAACAGAGTGGATGGCGGCGCGCGATTTATGCTGCGCTTTCCAAAATATGATGCAGAGGCGGTGAAGGCGTGAGTACGGAACTCTGCTGCGCAGAAAAACATTCGGTGCTGGTTGTGGACGATGAGCCCGGCATGCGAACCGCGCTCCAGGCAAACTTCCTGCGCAATGGCTGGAGCGTGCATACGGCGGCCGGTGTGCTGGAAGGAAAGCGCGCGCTGGAGCATGGCACATTCGACCTGGTATTGAGCGATATCCGCATGCGCGACGGCGACGGATTTGAACTGCTGCATTATGCACGTGAGAGTGCCCCGGAGGTTGCGGTGATCCTGCTGACGGCATACGGCAGCGTGCCGGAGGCGGTGACTTCCATGCGCGGCGGTGCGTTCGACTATCTGATGAAGCCCGTCTCATTTGACCAGTTGCAGGCTGCGGCGCAGAAGGTGATGCAGCGGCGGGTGGTGCGTGGGGCGACGGCAAAACAACATCAGGTGTCACAGAGTGAGCCACTCAGCGGAGGCATTGTGGGGCGATCGCCGCAGTTGCTGCAGGCATTGCAGCGTGCTCGCACGGCAGCCACTACGGATGCGGACATCCTGGTGGAAGCGGAGAGCGGCACGGGCAAGGAACTGGTGGCGCGGCTGATCCATGCCTCCAGCGACCGGCGTGAGCGGCCGTTTGTGGCGGTGAACTGCGCTGCGATCCCGGAAGACCTCATCGAAAGCGAGCTCTTTGGTCACGCAAAGGGTGCCTTCACCGGGGCAGGAACGGCCAAGGCAGGAAAGTTTGAGCTGGCTGACGGCGGCACGCTGCTGCTGGATGAGATTGGAGAGATGCCGTTGAGCCTGCAGCCCAAGCTACTGCGCGCTCTGCAGGAGCGGGAGTTCGAACGTGTGGGCGGCGTGCAGCCGATACACGTGGATATTCGCGTGATCGCTACAACCAACGCATCGTTGGGCGCGCTGGTCGAGCAGGGTCTCTTCCGCAGCGATCTGTACTACCGGCTGAACGTGATTCCTCTCAGCTTGCCGCCGCTGCGGCAACGGACGGGCGACGTGCGCTTGCTGGCAGAACATTTTGTGAAGACCCATGCGCGGGAAGCCGGCAGCGCTGCGCCGGTGCTGGCGGCAAGTTTTCTGGAGCAACTGGAACGGCATGACTGGCCCGGTAATGTGCGTGAGCTGAGCAACTTTATGCGGCGCGTACTCTCACTGAATCCGGATGCCGTCATGGATGCGGCCTGCTTCCACCGCGAGTTTCAACCGCTGCTGAAGGTTCAGCCCAAGCCTGCGTTTACCCCTGCCGCTGGAATGCGAATCGCAGCGATGGAGAAGTTACACCTGGAGAGCACGCTGGAGCTGACCCACGGCAACCGCACCCATGCGGCGCAGCTGCTGGGCATCAGCCTGCGAACGGTGCGCAACAAGATCAAGGAATACGGCTTGCCGCCGCGGAGGTACGCATGAACGGACCGTCTCTGATGGTGTCGCTGGAGAACTATCTGAAGCTGAGCGTCGCGCGTGAGCAGACCATCACGGCGAACATGGCGAATGTGGATACGCCTGGATACCGCACCGTGGATATTGACTTTGACCGCGAATTGCAGCGCGCCATGAAGGATGGAGCCAAGGCGGAGAGTGCAATGGAGACGACTCCGGTTGCGCATGAAGTGGAGGGGTTGATGGAGCGGCCGGACGGCAACAATGTAAGCCTGGACCGCGAGGGTCTGTCGCTGGCGGAGACGCAACTGCATTACGCGGCCGCGGTGCAGCTATTGAAGCACCAGTTCCACAACATGCTGGCGGCCATTAACGGAGGAAATTGAGATGAGCCTTTTTGATGCATTGACGATCAGCGGATCGGCGCTTACGGCCGAGCGGCAACGCTCAGAAGTGATCGCAGCCAACCTGGCAAACGCGGAGACGACCCGCACGGAGAGTGGCGGGGCCTTTCATCGGCGGCAAGTGGTCTTCGCCTCGGCGGGGACGTCTCCGTTTCATCTTGCTCTGGCCGGAGCCCGCAGCGAAACGGATCTACCGGCAGGCAGCGTGCAGATCGCTGACGTCGAAGACGATCCGGCAGCGCCCTTGATGCGCTATCAGCCAGGCCACCCGGACGCGGATAAGGATGGCTATGTGGCCTATCCGGCGATCAATCCCGCGCTGGAGATGGTGGACCTGATGAGTGCTGTGCGTTCGTATCAGCTCAATGCATCGGCCATTGGCGCGACCAAGCAGATGATCCAGCAGTCCATCGACATTCTAAAGAGCTAGGAGCAGAAGCATGAATACCATGATTCCGGGTGTCGGATCGATCGGTTCCATCCCCCATATCGCAGGGCCAGACTCTGCGCAGTCGCCCGCGGGCGAGAGCTTTGATGACGTTCTGAAGGGCGCGCTGCAGCAGGTGAATCAGCTGAGCGGCGATGCGGAGCAGAAGGTCAGCGGGTTACTGCGTGGATCAGAAGGAGACATCAGCGGGGTGATGGTTGCGGTGGAGAAGGCGGATGTTGCCTTTCAACTGATGATGCAGGTGCGTAACAAGATCGTTACGGCGTATCAGGATATCGAGAAGATGCAGTTCTAAACGAGCACGGTGGCGGGCAACGGGACAAATATGGCGAACGCAAATCAGAATCCGCCGATGAACCAGAGAGCAGCGCAGCCGGCGCTGGCGCGGTTGCAGGCCTTCTGGAACAGCCGCAGTACGCAGCAGAAGGGATATCTTGGGGCGGGCGTTGCCGTGATGATCGCCATCAGTGTCTTCTTCAGCCAGGTGCTGTCTACGCCGGAGTACAAGCCGCTGATGAGCGGACTGGAGGCGGCAGACGCCCAGAGCATCAGCTCAGAACTGGCGGCAAAGAAGATTAACTTCCGCATCAGTCCCGATGGAACGTCCATCAGCGTGCCGTCGGATGAGGTGGACGCGGCGCGGCTGGAGGTTGCATCCCACGATGCACCGCACAGCGGGCGAATTGGATTTGAGATATTCGACAAGGCCTCCTGGGGGCAGACCGAGTTTGACGAGAAGGTGAACTACCAGCGCGCGCTGGAGGGCGAGCTGGAGCGCACAATCCAGACGATGAGCAATGTGAAGAGCGTGCGCGTGCATCTGGTGATGGCCACGGATTCGGTCTTCATGGACCGGGAGCGCGGCGCCAAGGCGTCCGTAACGTTGCGGCTGAAGCGGGGCAACCTGACACCGGAAGAGACCGGCGCAATCACCCGGCTGGTTTCGGGCGCGGTGGATGAGTTGAAGCCGCAGGATGTCGCGCTGGTGAATGCGGATTCCAATGAGACGCTGGGCGAGGGCAGCACGGAGAGCGGAGCCTCCGGCGGCATGGAGCAGGATCTGACGCGCAGGCTGGTGGCGACACTCTCGCCGGTGGTGGGAGCAGAGCATATCCGGGCAGCGGTGAATGTGGAGTATGAGACGAACAGCAGCGAACTGAGCGAAGACAAGTATGACCCGGCGGTCAGCGTTCCGCTGAACATGCAGAAATCGGAGGAGGTCGTCACCGGCGGGAAGGGCGCAGGCGGTGTACCCGGTACCTCCAGCAATGTGGTGAAGGCCACGGCGAAGCCGGCTGCAAGCACGCCGCCGGTTGCATCGGGGCAATCGTCAACGACCGAAAGCGCAACCTATGGGGTGAATCGCACCACGCGGCATGTCGTCGCTCCGGGTGGAAATGTTCGCCGGATCACTGCGGCTGTGCTGGTGGATGACGCAGTGGATCGCCGGTGGGAGGCAGGCAAGTGGGTGGAAAGCCGCCATGGGCGCACGCCGGAGGAGCTGAAGATGATCACTGACCTGGCACAGGCCGCGATCGGATTCGACAGCACGCGCGGGGATGTGATGAATGTGCGCAACCTGACGTTTGATCGGCCGCCTGCCGAGGATGTTCCCGTGCCTGGCCTGATAGAGCGTCTGCAAAAAAATCTGAGCGGATATGCGACTGTGGGCCGCTATGCTGCACTGGCCGCGCTTTTCCTTCTGGTCTACCTGCTGATGTTCCGTCCACTGCAGCGGCGCGCTCTCTCGGCGTCAAACGTGATGGCGGGCAAACTTGGCGCCGGTGAAGTGAGCATGGAAGCGGCAGCGCTGCTGGAGACGCCGCGCGACCCCGCGCAGCGTGCTCTGGTGCTGCGGAAGCAACTTGCGGAGTTTGTGATGGAAGAGCCTGAAGGCGGCACCACGGCGGTGCGCGCATGGCTGCATGAGGGAGCACAGTGACACCGGCGACTGCAAAATCCTCATTGAGCGGTGCGCGGAAGGCCGCGATCCTGCTGACCATGCTGGGTGAAGATGCCGCGGCCGTCGTCTTCCGCAATCTCGGCGAGGATGATCTGCAGCGCGTGGCTGACGAGGTGGCTCATCTGGGCGCCATTTCGGCGGATGTGTCGTTACAGGTCTTTGAAGAGTACGAGCGGATGACGCAGAGCCAGGGTTATGCGGCGCAGGGCGGCAGAGACCTGGCGCGGCGATATCTTACGAAGGCTTTTGGGGAGCAGAGCGCCGTCGACCGGCTGAAGAAGATGGCCAGTGTGCGAGAGGAGCATCCGCTGGAGTCGCTGCGCCGGGCCGATCCACAGAAGCTGGCGCGCTTTCTGGAGAGCGAGCATCCGCAGACGGTGGCGCTGATTCTCGGCCTGCTCGGCGACCGGCAGGCTTCGGCGCTGCTGATGAGCCTGCCCAGTGGAATTCGTTCTGAGGCCGTGAAACGGTTGGCGGCACTGCAAAAATTTTCGCCGGAGATGGCGGAGCGCGTGTCAGCCGTGCTGAGCCGCCAGCTGAAAGCTGTGGGCGAGCAGGGCAAGCGCACTTATGCGGGATTCCAGAGCGTGGCGGACATGATGAACTGCGTGGATTCCGGCGTGGCCCAGGAGATATTGGAAAACATTGAACGGGAGGAGCCGACGCTGGCGATTGGAATCCGTGACCTGATGTTCACCTTCGGCGACCTGATTCAGGTGGATGAGATGCAGATTCGGGAGCTGATGGCCGTGGTGGACAAGCGGGTGCTGGCTACGGCGCTGAAGGGAACAAGCGAAGACCTGAAAAATCATTTCTTTCGTACCATGTCTTCCCGCGCGGTGGAGATGCTGAAAGAAGATGTGGAATCGCTGGGGCCAATCCGCAGCAAGGAAGTGACCAAGGCACAGGCAGAGATAGTAACGCTGGCGCGCAAGCTGGAGGCGGAGGGCAAGATTGTGCTGAAGGGCGAGGGAAGCGATGAATATGTTGTCTAATGCGCAGACGCGTGAAGCGCCAGAGGTGCCGGTCAGCGTTCTGTCTTACAGAGATGTGGGCGCGCAGAAGGGCGAGGTGCTGATGACGGATTGCTTCATCTCCGGCGATGAAACCGGTGCCTGCGGCGGGCCGTCGGCGCAGGAGATTGCCGGACTGGTGGCCCATGCGCGGACGGAGGCGATGACAGAAGCCGAGCATCGGCTCCGTGGTGAAGTGGAGGAGGCGTGTGCGCAGCAGCGGGACAAAGTGCGGCAGGCGTTGGCGGCTTTCGCGACAGAGCGCCGCGATTATTTTGCGCGTGTGGAAGCGGATGTGGTGCGGCTTGCACTGGCCATTGCGAGCAGGATACTGCATCGTGAATCGCAGGTGGACCCGATGCTGGTGGCCGCGCTGGTGCGGGTGGCGGTGGAGAAGCTGCACGACGGCTCGAAGGTGAGCGTGCGCATTCCGATGGGAGAGCAGGAGGCGTGGAGCGCGACGATGGCTAATCTGCGCAATGATGCGAGCGTGGAGATTGTGGAAGACCAGCATCTCGCGCACGGAGATTGCATTCTGCAGACCGATCTTGGATCGGCAGACTTCAGCATCAGCGCGCAGCTCAACGAAGTGGAGCGCGGCTTCTTCGATCTGCTGGCGCAGAGGCCGCCCCTGGGATGAGCGCCGCCAGCCCACTGGAACCATACTTTAGCCAGCTAGCCCACGGGGCAACGCTGCAGTGGCGCGGACGTGTTCTCCAGGTGATTGGCAACCTGATCGAATCAGAGGGGCCCTTCTGCTCCATCGGAGAGTCGTGCGACGTGTTCAGCGCCGCAGGGAAAAGATATTCCGGAGAGGTGATCGGCTTTCGCGGCTCCACGATGCTATCAATGGCGGTTGAGCCACCGCAGGGCATTCGTTACGGGGATCGCATTGTGGCGAGCGGCGAGCGGCCCTCCATCCGCGTGGGTGACGATCTGCTGGGCAGAGTGGTGGACGCGACAGGGAAGCCGCTGGACCTGGGCGGCGAGTATCGCGGGGAGCGCAATGTGCTGATTGATGGCTCTGCGCCTCTGCCGCTGGAGCGCGTGCCTATCCGGCAGCCGCTGGGCTGCGGCATTAAAGCACTGGATGCATTTGTGACCTGCGGCAAAGGGCAGCGGCTGGGAATCTTTGGCGGTAGCGGTGTGGGTAAGAGCACAACCCTGGGCATGATGGCGCGCGGTACCAGCGCGGACGTTACCGTGCTGGCGCTGGTGGGCGAACGTGGCCGCGAGGTTGGAGAGTTCCTGGAAGTGATCGGAGAAGAAGGGCGGAAGCGTTCCGTGGTGGTGGTGTCCACTTCAGACCAGTCGCCACTGCTGCGGCTGCGGGCAGCGCTCTCTGCCACGGCGATTGCAGAGTACTTTGCGAGTCAGGGAAAACAGGTGCTGCTGGTGGTGGATTCGCTCACGCGCTTTGCGATGGCGCAGCGCGAGATCGGTCTCTCAGCCGGTGAGCCGCCGACGGCAAAGGGCTACACTCCTTCCGTGGTAAATATGCTGGCGCGACTGGTGGAGCGCGCGGGCTGCTTCAATGTCGGCAGTATTACCGCGTTCTACACCGTGCTGATGGAGGGGGATGACCAGCAGGACCCGGTGGCGGACACCGTGCGTTCGCTGCTGGATGGCCACATCATTCTGGACCGCGCACTGGCCATGCGCAATCACTATCCGCCGATCTCAATTCTGGAAAGCCTGAGTCGGCTGATGCCTAACATCGTGTCTCCAGCTCATCTCGCCAAGGCAAGTGCGCTGCGGCTGCTGCTCGCGTCGTATCACCGGTCAGAAGATCTGATTCGCATTGGCGCGTATCAGAAGGGTGCTGACGTGACACTGGATCGAGCGGTTGAGATTCTGCCGCAGCTGAACGCGTTCCTGCATCAGCGGCCCAGCGAAGTGTTCTCATACCCTGCAGTGATTCAATCCCTCATGGAGGTTCCAAGCTGAAATGGCCTATCAATTTTCCCTCGCAACCGTACTGCGTGTGCGCCTGATCCGTGAAGAGCGGGAAGAGCGCATGCTGATGGAGATACTGCGCAACATAAGCCAGACGATGGTGACCATCGCGCAGATTGAGCGCGGTATCACGCAACTGCAGAGCAGCAAAACGAAGAGCCTGAGCAACGCGGTCAGTGGACACGATCTGCAGGCGCTCTATGCAGACGTCGATGCGCTGAAGCAGAATAAGCGCGAGTTGGAAGAGCAACTGGAGCAGTTGGAGCAGCTGCGCGATAAGCAGATTGCGGTTTATCGGAGCGCAAGGCGCGAGCGCGAGATGCTGACCAGTATGCATCAGCACCAGCGCGCGGAGTACGCCGTAGAGCTACTGCGCCGCGAGCAGGCGATGCTGGATGACCTGTACGGAAGCCGCCGCAGACAGATAACAGCGTAGACACGGCAGAAATTGCCGGGCAAAATCGGCCGCTCTGCCGATTGCATCCTGGCCATTGCGATGAGCGGCGCGAGAAGCTGTTGAAAGCATGATGGTTCTACGTTAGAGATGATCGCCGCAGAATTGGCAAGCGACGTGCATAGTATGGGCGCATGATCGCAAGTCTCAATCTGGCGAAGGTCGCGGGCTTTGCTGCAGCAACCGGGAGTGATGGTGCAGCGGCTGAGTCGAAAACATCCGGCGCCGAGGTGAGCCAGAGTTTTACTGCCGTCATGCAGACCGCCACGCGACAGAGTGGAAACGGCAGCCCCCGCAAAGCAGCCGGACAGGACGATCAAAAAGATAAGACAGAATTGCGCGCGGATTCTGATATCGGCGCGGCGCTCGTGGTGCTTCCGGTCGTGGTGCAAACCGTTCTACCCCAGATGCAGGCTGAAGCTCCGGAGGGCGCGGAACTGCTGCCCGCAGATGCGGTGACGAAAACGGAAGGAACGCAGGTGCAGTCCACTACTCCTCAAGCGAACGAGTCTGTACCGGTATCCTCTGCGACTGGAGATGCGCTGAGCGTGCCGGGTGATGCGCTCCCTTCCAATGTGACTGCGACGGATAGGGCGGATGAAGGGAAGATTGAGAGTGAGGAGCAGACGCAAATCCCGCTCAACGGCACCACTGCGAACGTGCCGCCAAAAGATCAAATGCAGCCGCCGATAGATGCCGCAAGTGCGACGGCGGATGATCCGTCGGCTCCTGGAGCTGCTGCCGCCGTGAGCGCAGCGCCGTCGAGTAAGAGTGCGGATACGCCTGCGGTGAATCAACCTGACGCAGGCGCTCCCGCGGTTAGTTCGACGGTGGTCGCCGGTGTGCCGGACGGAATGGCTGCCGTTATGACGGCAACGTTTACGCCTCTGAATGCATTGGTGATGCCGGCTGCCGCCATGCGCTCAACCGATCGCATGCCGATGCCGACGATGAAAACTGTAACCACTGTTCGCGGTAGCGATCCATCCGGTAACGCCTCAGTTCAACTGAAACCGCCGTCTGCAGAGCCCGTCGTGACCGCGGATGCCGATGCGGCGAAGCAGACACGGGTACAGCATGTCGCGGAGGGCGACGCTTCATCGGGCACGGCGGTACATGGCGCTTCTCATGAGTCGCAAAGCGCCGCAGCAGATACACAGAGTGCCATGCAGGGCCAGACCGCGGACGCTTCAACCTTGCATGGAGCGGGTGCAGCGAATCTCATGAGCGCGCATGTGCCTGATACCTCTTCAGCGGCTGCGGCTATACCTGCGGCACAAAATTCGGCTCTCGCTCATGCAGCAGCCGGCAGCGCGTCCGAAACCGGAAGTCCCTCCCAGGCGGGATTTTCGGCCGTCAACACCGCGCATCTCATTCAGCGCGCAGGGCAGACCGAGATGCGGGTTGGAATGCAGTCCGACGAGTTTGGCGCCATCTCCATTCGTACTTCGGTCAGTAAGGACGCTCTCTCGGCGCAGATTGCGGTCAGCCATACGGAGCTGGCGCGCGTGCTGGAAGAGCATGTGCCGGAGATGCAGGTGCGCATGGGCGCGGAGCAGCCGCTGAGTGTGAAGATCGCCGGCCCGAGTTCGTCGCAGTTCATGGCGGGCCAGGACGGAGCAAAGAGCGGTGGTGAGCATGGCGCACAACGCGAGCGCGATGCAGCGCCGCACGCGAATCTTTCTGCGGGCGAGGGATCGCGGGGAATCACGGAAGTTCCCGCAGTAGTCGCCGGAATGATCCCGGCGAATTATGGACGGTTGGATATCAGAATCTGAAGCGAAGCAAGACAGGAGGACACAATGTCGCAGAATGTAAGCACAAACTTTACGTTGCCCACGGTGCTGGGTACGTTGAAGTCAAACGCCGCGGTGGCAAAGGCAAGCAGTAATTCCAGTAGCAGCTCCACCAGTACTGACAACACGGTGCAGTCCACATTTCTAAATCTGCTGGTAAAAGAGCTGCAAAACCAGGATCCGACCGCACCGATGGATTCTACCGCCATGGTGGGACAGATGATCTCGCTGAATCAGCTGGATCAGCTCATCAGTATCAACCAGGTGCTGGGCGGTACGTCCACAGGCACTGCGGCCGCCACCACGGGCAGCCAGATCGCCAAGGCGAACACGCAGACAGCCGGCACAGCAAGTGCGCAACCGCTGGCGACGAGCACTGCGCTGCCGTTCGATCCCAACACCCTGATGCCACTGGGCATGTCCGGCAACAGCGCCGCCACCGCGGCATATCTGAATTCGGCTGTCAGCCCGGCTGCATGGCTGGACAACGCAAACACCATCAACAGCATTTCAGGAGGCAAGTAATGGCATCATTTTCCATTCCGCTCTCGGGACTTACCGCAGCGCAGGACCAGCTGCAGGCGGTCTCAAACAACCTCTCCAACATGAACACCGATGGTTATAAAGACCAGACGGTGAGTTTCAGCGATGTGTTTTCGCAGGCGGGCGGTGCCTCCGGCAATGGCGATCCGTTGCAGACCGGTTCAGGCGTGCGCACGGCAGCGGTGACCGCCAACTTCACAGAGGGCAATCTTGATGCGACCGGCGCCTCATCCAACATGGCCTTGTCCGGAGACGGCTTCTTCGTCACCCAGGGTTCGAGCGGGCTGATGGATTACACGCGTGCCGGCGACTTCACTACGAACAGCAGTGGACAACTGATTACGCCGAATGGCGAGTTGCTGCTCGGATATCCGGCGGTCAATGGCGTGGTCAACAACACATCCAGCGAACTGCAGCCGCTGGTGGTGAGCGGTGTAACCAGTCCCGCGGAGGCCAGCACGGAGTTCAACGTGACGGCCAATCTGAGTGCAGGCGCGAATGTCGGCGATGCCGGCGTGCCGAGTACCTTCAGCGTTTACGACTCGCTCGGGGTCGCGCATACCTTGTCTGTTTCGTACACCAAGACCGCGACCAATACCTGGAGCTACTCGGTCACGGTGCCGTCAGCCGATCTCAGCACAGGCGGCACCGGCACCACCGAAGTGGCGTCAGGCACGCTGAACTTTGATAGCTCTGGCAATCTGATCATGGCGGGCACTCCGCCGGCGACCAGTGTGGCGGTGGCGATTCCCCCGGCCACTACGCCGGCGGTGACGCTGGCTGACGGAGCAGCGCCGATGTCGTTGAACTGGAATCTTGTGGATTCATCCGGTACTGCGACCATCATGCAGACCGCTGCTGCCAGTTCATCCAGCGCCGCCACGCAGGATGGATATCCCGGCGGCACGCTCTCAAGCTATGCGGTGCAGTCCGATGGAACCATCAACGGCACGTTCTCCAGCGGTAAGACGCTGGCTCTTGGACAGGTGGCGGTGGCATCCTTCGCGAATGTCCAGGGACTGGTCAGCGTGGGCAACAATAACTACCAGGCAACGTTCGCATCCGGCGGAGCGGCAGTGGGAACTGCAGGCACCGATGGGCGCGGCAAGATTGTGGGCGGATCAGTGGAGCAATCCAATGTGGATATTGCCACCGAGTTTGCAAAGCTGATCGTGGCGCAACAGGCCTACTCGGCCAATGCCAAGTCCATTACAACTTTTAATCAGGTCTCGCAGGCAACACTGGCAATGATCCAGTAGGGACTGATTCTTAACGGCTTCTGAGAACCGGTGGAACACCGCTGTCTTGTGCGGAGACAGCGGCCACCTGCTCTCAGAGAGAAACGAAAGAGGCCACTGGCGCGGAGAAAATGTGTTCCAGCAGGAAAATAGTGCAGATGTAAATTACCCGGGCGTCGCCGGATGAACAATGGCCATTGAATTGCTCTTACCAGCCTGCACACGGGCCGGATATAAGCCGTGGGGGAGCAGATGGTATGGGCACGGCATTGCAACCCGTAAAAATTGCGGACAACACCGCGCAGGATAAAGGCCCGCAGCTGGTGGAGCGGACACAGGAGAGCAGCCGGTACGAACTGCTGCCGTGGCTGCCCTGCACGCTGGCGCTGGACATCCCGATTGTGCGATTCACGGTGCGCAGCCTGTTGCAGCTGACCAGGGGCACGGTCGTGGAGACGGCCTATCACCAGAGCAGCGATCTGCCGTTGTGTGTGAACGGACAGCTGGTGGGCTGGACGGAATTTGAAGTCGTAGGCGAGCGCCTGGCCGTGCGGCTGACGGATCTCCTATGAACGCGGGCGCGCACAATCCGGAGTGGCAGGGCAGCGATGCGGTGGCAGCGCAGCCGCCGCAGTGGTACGCGGGTCTGACCGCGTTGTGGCGTCGGGTGGTTGCGGCATTGCAACGTTCGCAAAAGATCAGCCGTGGGCCCAATCGGCTGCAGGTCACGGAGACGATATCCCTGGGGGAGCGGCGCTTCGTCGCAGTGGTGCAGGTGGATGGCGGTAGATATTTGATTGGTGGCACGGCTGCGAATCTTGTGATGCTCGCAACGATCCATGCGCCGGTCAGCGATCCGGGCAAGCCGCTCTCGGCGTTGCTGCCGATCACAGGGAGAGGCGGCGAAGCGGCATGAGCCGAACCTTCATCCTAGCCACCGCGCTTTGCCTGGCTGCTGTGCCGGTGCAGGCTCAGCCGGTGAATAGCCGCGCCAATGCAGCTGTCACCGCGCGCAGTGGGCAACTGGCTCCACTGCAAATGCGTGTCTCACCGGGGAATCAAAATGAGCTTACCGTAACCGGCCTGGGTGGAGGGTCGGCGCAGTGGACCATTGTGGTGCTGCTGACATTTCTGACGCTGATTCCATCGCTGCTGATCTGCATGACGCCGTTTGCGCGTCTTCTGGTGGTCTTTCATTTCCTGCGCCAGGCGCTGGGGCTGCAAACCACGCCGTCAAACCAGACGCTGGTCGGCCTATCGCTCATCATGACGTTTTTTCTCATGCAGCCCGTGGGGAATGCGATCTATCGTGACGCTGTTGTTCCATTTCAGAATGGCGACATTACGGCGGCGGCCGCTATCGAGCAAGCCGGTGTTCCGATGCGGCAGTTTATGGCGCACTATGTGCGCGAGAAAGATGTTGCGCTGTTTCTGGAGATGGCGAATGAGCCGCGGCCCGCGGGCATCCAGGATGTTTCCTTCCGCGTGCTGCTGCCCGCGTACATTCTTTCGGAGCTGAAGGCCGGATTCCAGATCGGCGCTGTGCTCTTCCTTCCATTCCTGGTGGTGGACATGGTGGTGGCATCCATCACCACGTCCGTCGGCATGATGCAGCTGCCGCCGGTGGTGATCTCCACACCGCTGAAGCTGCTGCTGTTTCTGATGGTGGACGGCTGGCACCTGCTGATCGGCGCGCTGATGAGGAGCTTCAACTGATGAATACAGATGCGGTTGTCTCTCTTGGACGCGCCATGCTGATGGAAGTGGTCGTGCTGGCTGCGCCCATTCTGCTGGCGGCCATTGTGGTGAGTCTGCTGATCAATATTGTGCAGGTGTTGACGTCGCTGCAGGACCAGACACTCTCTGCAGTGCCGCGGCTGCTCGCCACCGGCGCAGCGCTGTTTTTGCTGATGCCGTGGATGTGGAGACATCTCGCCCACTACACCGTGCGGCTGCTCTCTGATTTTCATGGGGTGCTGCAATAATGCATATCGCCCTCGTTCCCATTCTCTGCGCTCTCATGATGATCGGCATCCGGCTGACCGGGCTCATGCTGTTTGCGCCCATGCTGGGTGGGGTTGCTATCCCCGCGCGGGTCAAGGCGATCCTGGTGCTATCGCTGACAGCGCTTCTGTATCCAGTACTGGCGCCAAGGTTCGCCGGGGTCACGTTGAACTCGTGGCCCACGATTGTTTTCGGCGAGTTGCTGATCGGCGTTGCTCTGGGCGTTGCCACCAACATTGTTTTCGACGGCGTGCAGATGGCGGGGCAGATTCTCAGCATCCAGATGGGTTATTCGCTGGTCAATATTCTTGATCCGCAGACCCAGGTGGAGTCGACTGTGATGGCGCTGTTTCACCAGACCATTGCGATGCTGATCTTTCTTCGGCTTGGTGTGCACCTGTGGATTCTGCGGGCCATCGTGCAAAGTTTTGATTACCTGCCGCCGGCGGCGTTTCATCTGGGCGCGAACTTCGTCACGGCAGTGCTGCACCTGGGCGCCAGCGCATTTTCAATCGGCGTGCAGATTGCGGCGCCGGTACTCTCTGCCACACTGCTGGCTGACGTTGCGCTGGGACTGTTGGGGAAGGCGTCTCCGCAGCTTCCACTCATGTTGATGGGGCCTGCGGTGAAGAGCATTCTCGGCGCATGCATTCTGGCTGCCGCGCTGCGCTACTGGCCAGCAATGTTTGAACATCTCTTTCTCCAATCGATTGAGCAGGCAAACGGCCTGCTGCACCTGGCGGCGACGCATGGCTGACGCAAACAAGACCGAACAGGCAACGCCGAAGAGGCGACAGAAAGCGCGGGAGCAGGGCCAGGTTGCGCGCTCGCGTGAACTGCCCGGCGTGTTGGCGCTGGCGGCTATGCTTGCGGCCCTCACTGTGATTGCGCCATCAGCGTTGTTGCACTGGACGGTGTTCTACAGAAATGTTCTTACCCTGGCTTCGACCAGCGATCTGGATGCCAGCGGGCCGATGCTCTTCTGGCCCGCCGTAGAAGTGATGCGCTGGCTGGTGCCGGTGTTGCTGGCGGCGATGGTGGTGGCATTGCTTGCGGGTGTCATGCAGGGCGGCATCAACTTCGCCCCTGAAGCGCTCGCGCTGAAGTTTGAGAGGCTCAATCCATCGGCACGGCTGGGGCAGATATTTTCGCCGCTGGGGTTAAGCCAGCTGTTGAAATCGCTGCTTCCGTTCGCGGCGATGTTATGGATCATCGCCAATGCCATGCAGTCCCACTGGGGCGAGATGAGCCATGCATCGAACCTCGGCCTGCGGCCTTTCACTGCGCTGGTGGGCGGAACGATCTTTGAGATCGTGTGGAAGTCCGGCCTGGTACTGCTGGTGTGGTCCGTAGTGGACTATGCGCTGATCTGGAAGAAGATGGACGGCGATCTAAAGATGAGCAAGCAGGATCTGCGCGAGGAACTCAAGGAGACCGACGGCAATCCCGTGATCCGGTCGCGCGTGCGGCAGTTGCAGCGCGCCATGCGCAGGACGCGCTCGCTGAAGGCGGCGGCCACGGCCAGCGTGATTGTCACGAACCCGACCCACTTCGCTGTTGCGCTTCGTTATGAGGCGGACATGGCGGTGCCGCTGGTGGTGGCGAAAGGGCGCGATCTGCTCGCCGAGAAAATTAAACAAATCGGACGCGAGAACGGCATCATGCTGATCGAAAACAAGCCGCTGGCGCAGGCGCTGTACAAGACGGTGGAAGTCGGCGACTCCATTCCTTCCCGGCTCTATCAGGCGGTGGCCGAGATTCTGGTGATGGTCTTCCGCGCCCAGGCTGAGGTGCGCAGACAGGAAGAGAGACGCAATGCGCGCAATGCCTCCGGCAATCCCATGGGCGGGCAGGTGCGGCCATGAACCGCCTGAAAGAGATTCTGCGGAGCTCAGGCGACTGGATTGCGCCGATCGCTGCGGTAGCGATGGTATTCGTGATGCTGGTGCCGCTGCCCAGCTTTGTGCTGGACCTTCTGCTCACTATCAGCATCACCGCGTCAGTGCTGGTGCTGCTGACCGCGATTCAGATATTGCGCCCTGCGCAGTTCTCTGTCTTTCCCAGTTTGTTGCTGCTGCTCACGCTGTTGCGGCTTTCACTCGATCTGGCGAGTACACGGCGGATTCTGCTGCATGGCAATGAAGGCACATCGGCTGCCGGCAAAGTGATTGAGGCATTCGGCCAGTTCGTGGTGGGCGGCAACTACATTGTGGGCTTTGTGCTGTTTCTGGCGCTGATTGCGATTCAGTTTCTTGTGATCAGCCACGGCGCGGTGCGCACGGCCGAGGTGACGGCACGATTCAACCTGGATGCGATGCCGGGCAAGCAGATGGCGATTGATGCAGACCTGAACGCTGGCCTGATCAATGAGCAACAGGCGCGGGCTCGCCGGGAACGCGTGGCCCGCGAGGCGGAGTTTTGCGGTGCTATGGATTGCGCGGCTCGATTCAGCCAAAGAGATTCACTCGCCACCATTCTCATTATGGCGATCAACATCATCGCGGGATTTCTCATTGGCGTCTTCCAGCAGGGCATGCCGTTTCAGGATGCGCTGAAGACGTACACCATCCTCACCGTGGGTGATGGTCTGGTCACGATTCTGCCGTCACTGCTGGTCTCCGTTGCGGGCGGCATTGTGGTCACGCGCGCCGTCTCAAAGGAATCGCTCGGAACAAATGTCGGATACCAGTTGTTCAACAGCCCGCGCCTGTTGTGGATCGCGGGCGGCGTACTGGCCGCACTCGGATTAATTCCGGGGCTGCCGAAGCTCTCGTTCTTCAGCCTGTCGGGCGTGCTGCTCTTCGCCGCCTGGAGGATGAAACCGCGCACTGCGGCAGATGAGGCGGACGATTCCGTGGTGCTGGCAAAATCCGTCTCTGCGGGGGCAGCGGCAGCTCCCGGTGCCGATCCCATGGAGGCCGCAATCCGGCTGGATGAACTGATGCTTGAAGTGGGACTGGGGCTTGTGCCGCTGGTGGATGCGAAGCAGGGCGGACAGCTGCTGAACCGCATCAAGTCGATTCGCAAGAGCCTGGCGCATCAGCTCGGCTTTATGGTTCCTTCGATTCACATCACAGACAATCTTTCGCTCAAAGACCGTGAATATGTCATCTACCTGCGCGGCGTAGAGATTGCGCGCTGGGAGATGCGGCGCGACTGCCTGCTGGCGATCAGTTCCAGTCCGGACGCGCCGGAGCTGCCGGGTCACGCGACTCGCGAACCCGCATTCAATGTGGCAGCGACGTGGATCTCGCCCCAGACGCAGGGACAGGCCATCGCTGCGGGGTACACGGTGGTGGATGCTACGTCCGTGCTGGCCGCACACCTGTCAGAGCTCATCAAGCAGAATGCGTATGAGTTGCTCTCACGGCAGGAGACGCGCCGGCTCATTGACCGTCTGGCTGATTCCCATCCCAAACTGGCAGAGGAACTGATACCGAAGCTGATGACCCTGGGAGAAGTGCAGCGGGTGCTGCAGCAACTGCTGCGTGAGCAGGTTTCTATCCGCGATCTGGGCTCGATCCTGGAAACATTGATTGAGACGGCAGCGGTCAACAAGAACCCGATCGCGCTGGTGGAGGCGGTGCGCCACATGCTTGGCCGCGCACTGATCCATCCTCTGCTGGACCCGCAAGGCGAGCTGAAGGTGGTCACGCTGGACTCTTCCATTGAAGAAGAGTGCACTCGTGGATCGAATCAGCAGCAGAACCAGATGATTCCGACCTCGCAACACGTCGCTCTGGCCCGCAGAGTGCTGGATGGATTACGGGCGAGCTACGGGCAGGATGTCAGTGCCGCACCGCCGGTGTTGCTGTGTGCTTCGCCGGGACGGTTTTACCTGCGCAGGCTGCTGGAACCATTCATTCCCCGGGTCGTCGTGATATCGCCCGGAGAGATTCCGGCGATGACGCAGATCCAATCACTGGGAGTGGTGCACTGATTTCGCAATGCATGCGCAAGAGTAGAGCTATGAGAATCGAGGGCAAAAAATGAAAGCGGAAGTGGCCTATCGCAATGAAAGCGGTGACGTGGATGAGCGCAACGAGATGGTGGTGCGCGAGCTGCCGCAGGTGTATTACATCGCTGCACGGATTCGTGAGCGCCTGCCCCAGCACGTGGAGATGGAAGACCTGGTGCATGCCGGCGTGATCGGATTACTGGAGGCGTGCCGGAAGTTTGACGGCACCAAGAACACGAGCTTCACCACCTTCGCCAAGTTCCGCGTGCGCGGCGCGATACTGGACAGCCTGCGCAAGCTGGACTGGGGCTCGCGAATGCTGCGGCGCAAAGGGCGGGCGATCTCCACGTCTACTGCGGCGCTCGCATCGTCGCTGGGCAGGCAGCCGACGCAGGAAGAGATTGCTGCCGATCTCAAGATGGATCTGAACGAGTACCAGGACACGCTGACAGATCTGGATGGCCTTTACCTGGTCGGCCAGCAGGCCGAGAGCTCGGCCGATCCAAACTCGTCTTACGACCTGATTGAGTCTGCGCCCAGCCGGGGCGGCGACAATCCTTTTGAGCTTTGTCTGGAAGGGGAGATGAAGCAGCAGCTTACGCAGGCGGTGAGCCAGCTCTCAGAGCGCGAGCAGCTCATCCTCTCTCTCTACTACGACGGTGAACTCACCATGAAGGAGATTGCCGAGGTGATGGGCATCGTGGTATCGCGCGTCTCGCAGATTCACTCGGGCTCACTGCAGAAGCTGCGTGTACTGATGCAGCACACGCACGATCACCACGTAACTGCTTCTGCTGTGGCGCCGAGATCATTGCCAGGTAGAAACGTACCGGATCAGGAGCATCATGCATGAGCGCACAGAGTCCCATGGCAAATGAAATGGCTTCGTCGCATTGCGAAGAGCCACAGGGGAAGCCGCAGTCAATTCACGCCTGCAATTTTCGCTATGCCGGCAGGCTGTCAAACGAGAATGCACGGGCGCTGACGGGGTTGCACGAGAAATTTGCGCTGCAGGTTGCGAATGCGCTGGAGCTCTACCTGGGCACATCGTTGCAGCTCAGGCTGCTCTCGTTGGAGCAGAAGCCGATGCAGGATTATCTCCCCGGCATTTCGCCCACGAGTTACATGCTGCCCTGCGCGCTCAACGTAATGGACAGCCAGTTCGTCATGGAGATGGATTCCTGCCTGGTCTATCCCATGATCGATCTCCTGCTGGGCGGAGTGGGGGCTGCGGCGAGTGCGGCGCGGGAGCTGACCGAGATAGACGAGCAGATCATGGAGAGCGTGGCGCTGTTGATTGTGAAGGAGGCAGAGCACTCATGGCGCAGTTTGAAGCTCTCGCTCACACCGGGCCGCTGCATTAAGCCGGTGATGATTCCGCACATCTTTCCGGCAAATGAAAAACTGGTGCTCCTGATCTTCCAGATGGAACTGGGCGGGACTACGGGGGAAGTGAAGCTGGTGCTTCCTACCTCGTTTGTCGGCTACCTGCTACGGCATATTAAGGCGGCGCAGTCAGCCAAGATGTCTGCCGTACGCGCCTTACCGAATCTGCGGGAGCGGCTGCTGGATTGTAAATTCCGGGTATCGGCGGACATGCCGCAGATACGCGTCTTTGTGAAGGAGCTGACCGGGATGAAGCCGGGTGCGATCCTCCGGCTTAACACCGCGGTACGGAATATGGGAAGGCTGACGGTGGAAGACGTCAGCATTTTTGAAGCTACGCCGGTGCGCAGCGGCCGCATGAAAGCAGCACAGCTGGCGGAGCGGATGAAGGATCTGTCCACAGTAAAGGAGCAGGCGTGATGGAACTGCAAGAGAGTCGTAGCGCGGACCCGGCGGCGCAGGAAACCGCAATGGACGGACAGACCACGCAGGGAGTGAATCTGGACCTGGTGCTCGATGTGGAACTGAATGTGACCCTTCGTTTCGGCCAGCGCATGCTTAGCCTGCGCGAGGTGCTTGACCTGACCAGCGGCTCGGTCATCGAGCTCGATCGCCAGGTGGAGGAACCGGTAGAACTGCTGCTGGAGGGCAAGGTCATCGCACGCGGAGAAGCTGTCGTGATTGACGGCAACTACGGTCTGCGGGTTACGGATGTGCCGCAACCGATCAGCTCCATCCTGGGATGAAGCGTGCCGGTCAGGCGGAGTGGAAGGAGCGATTCATGAATCTGGTGCAGGCAATTACGGCGCGGGTGTGGCCCGGCGGATTCAAACCGGTGATCTGCGCAAGAGGCGGCTGTGCGCAATGGCTGAGCGAAAAGCAGTTGGCCAACCGCCGTCTTGGAGTGACCATGGGAGAAGAGTGGTACTGCAGTTACCGCTGCTTTGCGGCTGCTGCAGATGCGCGATTCGCTGCACTGGTGGCCGAGCGATATTTGCCGTGTACTCATGTGCCGCGCATGTCCCTGGGCCTGCGGCTGGTGCGCAATGGTGAACTCAGCGCAGAGCAGCTGCGGACGGGGACAGAGGTGCAGCGCAGCGCAGGCGGCGAGATAGGTGATGTGCTGGTGCGCCTTGGCTTTGTGAGCGAAGCGCAGATCACGGCTGTCCGTGCTGCGCAGTGGGGTTGCCCCGTGTTTGCCGTGCAGCGCGTCGCTCTGCCGGCAATGGCGCACATACCTCATGCCCTGATGCGCGCCTACGTCATGGCGCCAGTCCATTATTCCGCTTCGGCTAACCGGCTGCTGGTGGGCTTTGTTCAGGCGGTGGATTACAGCGCACTCTACGGCGTGGAGCAGCTGACAGGATGCAAAACGCGGGCCTGCTTCATCACGCGAAGCGAGTACGAGGCCCAGTGCAGTGCCTCGGACGGCGAAGCGGAGGATCTGCTGTTTGAGGGCATCACGAGTTCCACGGAGATGGCGCGGATACTATGCAGCTACGGCGTTCTGGAGAGCGCAGACGAGGTGGAGATCGCGCGCTGCAAAGAACATCTCTGGTCGCGTCTGCGGTGCCGCTCCAGAGCCGTGGACATCCTGTTCAGGATCGATCGTCCGCCCGCCGGTCATGTGCCGTACGGTGCGCTGGAGACATCCAGCGAAGCGATGTGATGCGCGATTACGCTCTCATGGCCTTCTCATTCGCGTCGCAGACGAGGAGCAGGTACATTGCGGGACAAGCGCTAAGTGCCAGACAGAGCGGCTTTCTTCGAATTTGGTGATTAACGTGCAGTAGGAATTACAGCAGGAGTACAACGATGAACAGCGGTTACTATGCAGCGTGCGCCGGGCTTGTCTCCAGGACGGAGGCGCTGGACACGATTGCCAACAACCTGGCCAACACCAGCGCGGCGGGCTTCAGGGCGCAGCACAATATCTTCAGCTCCGTGCTTGCGGCTACAAATGACGACGAGATTTCCACGCTGAATCAGGATGCGAATGACTTTGGCATTCTGAGCGGAACCCGCATGGACCGCACCCAGGGCACATTGACCCACACCGGTAACGATCTGGATGTTGCGATAGAAGGCGACGGATATTTCTCCGTGCAGACCGCAAGTGGCGTGAAGTATACCCGCGCAGGCAACTTCCGCATTGCAGCGGACGGTAATCTTACAACCTCTGCCGGAGACGACGTGCTGGGCAGCAATGGCGCCATCCGGGTACCCGCAGGCACGGTCGCCATCAGCACAGACGGTACCATCACATCCAATGGCGCAGCGGCTGGCCGCCTCAGCCTGGTTCGCTTTGACGACGATACCGCTTTGCAGAGCGAAGGCAGCCTCTACACCGTGGCGCCGCAGGGAACGGCAAAGCCGGCGACTGATTCGGTTGTCCGCCAGGGAATGCTGGAAGACTCCAATGTGAATCCAGTGACCAGTGTGGTAGAACTGATCGGCGCACAGCGCGAGATGGAGAACATGCGCCGGGTACTCACGCTGTTTAATTCTGAACTCGATAAAACCGCAGCGCAGGATCTGCCGCGCATCAGCTAGGCGAAGAAAGGGAATTCATGTTTCGTGCACTCTATACAGCAGCCAGCGGAATGACCGCACAGCAGCTCAATCTCGACAACATTGCCAATAACCTGGCCAACTCCAGCACCTCAGGCTTCCAGGCGCGGCGCCTGCAATTCTCCGACCTGCTCTATCAGAATGAGATTATGCCCGGCTCCGCTGCCACGCAGCAGACCACCATGGCGGCGGGCCTGCAGATCGGGTTGGGCACACGTCCCGGTGCCACAGAGATCATTCAGACGCAGGGGGCGCTGGCCACGACGGGCAATGCGCTCGATCTGGCGATTCAGGGCGCGGGATATTTTCAGATTCTGTTGCCGAACGGCGAGACCGGTTACACGCGCGCAGGGTCGTTTCATCTGGATTCAACCGGGGCAATCGTCACTGCAGACGGTAATCCGCTGCAGCCCGCGGTTACGATTCCGGCGGATGCAGTGAGTGTGACCATCGGCAGCGATGGCACGGTCAGCGTGACGCAGTCGGGCCAGACACAGGCATCGCAGGTCGGCTCTATCCAGACGGCGCTCTTCGTCAATCCCGGCGGACTGAACAGTGTGGGGAATAACATTGCCCTGGCCACGATTGCATCGGGCGATCCGATCGTCGGCACCCCGGGCGGCGCAGAAGGGCTGGGTTCGCTGCAGCAGGGCATGCTGGAGCAATCCAATGTGAGCGTGGTGGATCAGTTTGTGCAGATGATTCTGGCGCAGCGCTCCTATGAATCCAACTCGCGCGTGGTGAAGGCTGCGGATGAGATGCTGCAGCAACTCAATCAACTGTCGCAGTAAGCAAATGCAGAAGGGCGAACTCGCTATGGTTGACAATCTCTTTCGCTGGATGACGCTGATCTGGATGGTGGCGATGCTGTGCGCGACCACCGGCGTGGCCAAGACCAAGGCCCATCCCAATAGCTCGGCAGAACTGCGGGCTTTGTATGTCGCCAGTCTGCAGCAGGGCAGCGCGGCATTGCCGGAGGAACGCTCGGTGGGCAGCCTGTGGTCACCGCAGAGCAATCTTGCTGACCTTGCCGTAGATTACAAGGCGCACCAGATACATGACACCATCACGATCCAGATTGCGGTGCAGACCACAGCCGCACAATCCGGCACGGTGAATACATCGCGCGCCTTCAGCGCCAACTCGGCGATTACCGGCATCATGGGCCGCTCGCCGGCGGCAACCAATCCGCTGCTCGCGGGCCAGTCATCCTCCGCGCTCAAAGGCTCAGGGCAAACGGCATCCAATACAACCTTCTCTACCAGTCTGACGGGGCAGGTGATCGCCGTATTGCCCAGTGGCAACCTGGCGGTGGAGGCTGAGCGCGAGATTCTGATTAACAACCAGCACGAGAACATCCTGGTCCGTGGCATGATCCGGCCGGGGGATATCGGGCCCAACAACACGGTGGCGTCCACGGCGCTGAGCAATCTGCAGATTGAGATGAAGGGCAAGGGCATCATCTCTGACGGAGTGCGTCCACCGAATTTCATCACCCGGGCGATGTTATGGCTATTTGGATTCTAAGCAGAATGTGCAGGGCGCGCCGCATTGCGAGCTTCTGGCATCGGTGTGTGCTTGCCGTGCTTTGCCTGGGCCTGCCCGCCACTCTGTATGGTGTGCAGTCTGACCGCAATGTTCTCATCCGCGACGTCACCCAGATTGAAGGCGTGCGCGACAATCAGTTGGTCGGCTATGGTCTGGTGGTTGGGCTGCGCGGCACCGGCGACCGCCAGCAGACATTTTTCACCGTGCAGACGCTGGCGAATGCGATGCAGCGCATGGGCGTGCAGATCGCGCCGGGCACGGTCGTAGTCAAAAATGTTGCCGCGGTCTTTGTGACGGCGCAGCTGCCGCCGTTTTCGCGCGCGGGCATGAAACTGGATATCACCGCGTCCTCTGTGGGCGATGCGAAGAGCCTGGAGGGCGGCGTTCTGCTGCTGACCGCGCTGCGCGCCGCCGATGGAAGAGTCTATGCCGTGGCGCAAGGGCCGCTGACGATTGGCGGCTACTCCGAAGGTATGGCCGGGAACGGCAAGACGGTGAATCATCCCACGGTTGGCAGAATCGCGTCCGGCGCTGTGATTGAGCGCGACGCTGCCGTCGATCTGAAAGAGATGAAGACTGTCTCGCTGCTGTTGCTGAACTCTGACTTCACCGCGGCGCGCGATGTAGCTCGGGTCATCAACCACGAGTATGCAAAGCCGGTGGCGAGTGTGGTGGATAGCCGCCGTATTGATGTGGATGTGGCAGCCACGGGCGAGATATCGGTCCCTCTGCTCATCTCCCGCGTGCAGAACCTGGCCATCCAGATTCAGGCGCCGGCCAAGGTGATCGTGAATGAACGCACGGGAACGATCGTGATGGGGGGTGACGTAAAACTCTCGCCTGTATCGGTGATTCACGGCAGCCTCACGATTCAGGTGGAGACGGTGCAGATGGTGTCGCAGCCGCAGGCATTTTCCAGTGGCACCACGGTGACTGTGCCCGAGACCACGGTCCGGGTGAAAGATCCGCCGGCGCAGTCCATTGAACTGCAGGACGGCGCAAATGTAGAGGAGTTGATTCGCGGGCTGCATGCCATCGGCGCAACCTCACACGATATCGTGGCCATTTTGCAGGCCATTAAATCAGCGGGCGGCCTGCAGGCAGAACTGGAGATTATCTGATGCTGCTTATCCATCCTGCCACTACGATATTGCCGGTACAGCCCGCAACGGCGCTGGAAAAGCCGAAGCAGGACGACACCGCAAAGATTGTGAAGTCATCACGCGAGTTTGAATCCTTGCTGCTCGGGAACTGGCTGCAGCAGGCAGAAGAAAGCTTCGCCAAAGTGCCCGGCATCGACGACGAGGAAGAAGATGCGCCGGCCAACCAGTTCCAGGGCATTGCGATGCAGGCGCTGGGCACAGCGATGACGGCCTCCGGCGGCATTGGGCTGGCGCGGATGATCGGCAGCGAACTGGAGCACTCCGGCCAGCGTGGTGCGCAGTTGGACCCACCCATGCTTCCGGTGTATACGGTGCCGGAATTGAAATAAATCCTGTCGATGCCGATAGACGTACCGGACCCACAGGAGGAGCGGTGATGAGAATTGAGACGGCAGGCACGGCTGCGAGCCCGGCCATAGAGCAGGCCACACGGAATGCGCCCAGCAGCGGAGCGGCGCGGAGCCACGCAACGGTGGAAGACCGGGCGACCTTCAGCTCTGGCAGCCAGACCGTGAAGGCGCTGGTGGCGCAGGCTATGCAGACACCCGCAGTACGGCATGATGTGGTGGATGCAGCGCGCCAGTCGATCCAGAGCGGCACGTACCCGGTAGATGCGCAGGCGATAGCGGCGGGAATCGCATCGGAGAGCGATATCTAGAGCATGTTCCGGAATACTGTAAGCCGGAGGGAGTAAAGCATGCCATTTTCCTTGATAGAAAATGGCGCTTGCACCCTCGGATTCGGTCTATACCTTTCCGGAAAATGCTCTAGCGGCTGTGTGAAACCAGACGCGGCAAGGATAGGCAATGCAGGATGAATCATTGACGACGGGCAGTGCGGCTGCATCCGGCTATTTGCAGCAGCTCCGTGCGCTCGCTTCGGCACTGCAGTCGGCCATGCGCGCCATCGCAGAAAACGACATTGCATTACTGGAAGAGAGTGTTGCGGAGCAGGCGATGATCTGCGCGAATCTCGCGCTGCTGGCGAAGGCATTCGACGCAACCCTGCGCGCCGCCGTTCCCGGTTCGCCCGCATCGCTGGAAGATCCGGTCGGATTGAGCATCAGCTCGGCCATCCATGACGTCCGTCGTTTGAATCTGCAATACGCTTCATTGCTGAAACACTCCGGCCGCTCGTTGCATCTGCTCACCCTCCTCTGCAGAAGCTATAGCGGCCAGATTCAGGAGGCCCGCGGATCACGGCTGAAACGCCAGACCTGGGCCTGCGAGGTATAACCTATGTCACTCAACGCATCGCTCTCCATCGCCGTGCAGTCATTGCTTGCCGATAGCGGCGCGCTGCAGGCCACGAACAACAATATTGCCAATGCAAATACCGTGGGCTACACCCGTGAGACGGTGGTGCTGCAGGAGAGTGATCCGTCCATGCAGGGCGATCTCAGTGTTGGCCAGGGCGTAGTGCTTCAGGGGTTTCAGAGCGTGCGCAGCGAAGTGCTGCAGCGCCAGATTGAAGTGCAGACGCAGCAGCAGAGCGCAGCAGACGCACAGGTGAGCAGCCTGAGCGAGATTGAGCCTGTGTTTACCACATCGACGCAGGACATTGGCACGCAGATGTCGGCACTCTTTACCAGCATCTCCAGTCTCTCGACGGATCCAACCAGCTCGTCGCTGCGCCAGGGCGTGATCTCCGCCGGGCAGAACCTGGTGACCGCGTTTCACAGCGCTTCCAGCGCGCTCACCGCGCAGCAGACCGGGCTGAATACGCAGGTCACGCAGGATGTGAGCCAGATCAATCAACTCGCCCAGCAGATTGCCGCACTGAATCCGCAGCTCGCGGCCATGAAGCAAAGCGGGCAGGACGGTGGCACCCTGCAGGACAAGCAGGATCAACTGGTACTGAGTCTTTCCAAGCTGACCAGTGTGTCCATCACGCAGACGGATACCGGTGAGACCATCTCCACCGGGAACGGAACTCCGCTGGTGGTGGGCGCCAACAGCTATGCATTGCAGACATCCATGGGCACCAATGGTATGCAGGACGTGAAAGACTCTGCGGGGACAGATATTACCTCTACGCTCTCCGGTGGCGATCTCGGCGGCACTATTCAAACACGCGACCAGGCGATCGCCGGCCTGCAAAGCCAGTTGGATACGCTCGCCAGCCAGTTCGGCGCCGCCTTCAACGCAGCGCAGGCGCAGGGGTACACGCAGAGCGGCTCGGCGGGCGGTGACTTTTTCACGTTGCCGAGCGGTGTTGCCGGCGCGGCCAACTCCATTGCGTTGGCCAGCACCGATCCCGCCAGCATTGCCGCCAGTTCTGACGGATCGGCCGGCAGCGACGGCAATCTGAGCAATCTCTCCGCGGTGCAGAGCACCGCGCTGCCCAGCGGGCAAACGCCGACAGACACTTACGCCGGTCTGGTCTACCAGGTCGGCAGCCTGACCGCGAACGCGACGGCGGAGTCGACCGCGACTGCCGCCAGCCTGCTGCAACTCAACGATCAGCTCAGCTCGCTCTCCGGCGTATCGATCGATGAAGAATCGACGAATCTGATCCGGTATCAACAGGCTTATGAGGCCGCGGCGCGCGTGGTGAGCACCATCAGCAGCATGTTTGATGTCGCGATGAGCATGGGAACCAATGCCGCGTCTTAGGCCGTCAACTTAGTAGAGAGGAGAAGCTTTCAATGCGAGTTGCGAATCCAGTGGCCGATATGCAGTACAACATCCAGCAGAGTGAGCAGTCGCTCTCCACCGCGCTGCAGCAGGTCTCCACCAGCAAACGGGTCAACCAGATCTCGGATGACCCTGTAGCTTCAGCCAACATGGTGCGCTCGCTGGCGGATTCGGCTTGTGTTGACAGCTACACTTCGAACAATAATCAGACGCTGGCGCGGCTACAGTCGGCTGACTCCGCGCTCAGCTCCGTTGTGACCGCTCTCAACCAGGCGATTACGCTGGGAACGCAGGGCGCTGACAGCACGTTGAGCGATTCCGACCGGCAGGGAATTGCCGAACAGGTGCAGGGGATACTCTCCAGCGTGGTGGCTCAGGCCAATTCGAAGTACCAGGGGAACTATGTCTTCGCCGGCTCTGCTACCGGCACCATGCCGTTCACCGCGGATGCTTCCAGTCCCACCGGTTATGTATACAACGGCAACAGCACTGTGAATTTGGTGCAGGTGGGCGCATCCACTTCGGTTGCATCCAATGTGGCCGGGGACACTGTATTTACTGCGGGCGCAGATGTGATCGGCTCGCTCACTAACCTGGTCACGGCGTTGCAGAGCGGCTCAGTGACAGATATAGGAACTGCGGCTACGGCTATTTCCACCGCGCTCAATTATGTCGGCCAGCAGCGCGTCTCCATTGACAGCAGTATTTCAGAGCTGAACAGCCAGGATACCTATCTCTCCCAGGAATCGGTCACACTGTCATCGCAGCAGACCGCCCTGGTCGGGGTGGATCTGGCAACGGCAGCCACCAATCTGTCACAGGCAGAGACCACACATAGTGCAGTTCTGGCGGCAGCGGCAAAGGTTTTGCCGGTCACGCTTTTGGATTACTTGAAATAACTGAATTCTGATTGAAATCGAAATCAAGGATGGCCGATAAGTTCACTGTCCAAAAGCGGCCCTCCTCGACAAAAACGGGGCTCAACCCTAGGCCAACGTCGATGCCGAGTTTAGAACACAAATTTTGGCAATCAAAAGGAGCAATACCCCATGGCACTCACAATCCTCAATAACATTTCTGCATTGACGGCAGAGAATTCTCTCTCCTCCACGCAGACCAACCTGCAGAAGACCCTCACCCAGCTGTCCTCCGGCCTGAAGATCAACTCCGGCTCCGACGATGCCGCCGGCCTGTCCATTGCCAATGGCATGCAGGCGAACATTGCCGCCCTCACCCAGTCGCAGCAGAACGCCAGCAACGGCGTCGGCATGCTGCAGACGGCCGATGGTGCTCTCTCGCAGGTCACCACGCTGCTGAATCGCGCCGTAACGCTGGCGACGGAAGCCTCGTCCAGCAACATCACATCGGGTACGGGCAGCCAGGCTGACGCTCTGAATACTGAGTTCCAGTCGATCCTGACCGAGGTCAACCAGATCGGAAGTTCGACCAACTTCAACGGCACCAGCGTCTTCTCGTCGGATCCGACCACGCCGTTGACGAACACGGTGTTCATCAGCGACGGCACCAGCTCGGGTGCGGATAACACGACGATCTCGACTGACGTGGATGCCTTGTCGGCAACATCGCTCGGTCTGGCCACCACAACCGGCTCCGGCACGTCCGCAGTCACAACCAACATGGATCTGTCCAGCACGGCAGATGCGCAGGCTGCCCTGACCGCGGTGAACACGGCCATCAACACCGTCTCCGCACAACGCGGCACGATCGGTGCCTCCATCAACCGGCTGCAGGCAGCCACCAACGTGATGAGCGCGCAGGTGCAGAACCTCACCAGCGCGTCCAACAGCATCCAGGACGCCGACATCGGCAAGACGGTTGCCGCCATGACGCAGTACAACATTCTGCAGTCGACCGGTATGGCCGCTCTGCAACAGGCCAATCAGGCGCAGCAGGCTGTGCTGAAGCTGGTTCAGTAGTTCACGTCTGATCCAACCCGGGTGGCGGCGCATAGCCGCCACCTTCTTCTTGTTCCCGCGGCAAACCTTATTCTGTTCGCTGCATCCTCGGGAGTTTTCATGAGCACCGTCTCTTCCGTCAACTCGCTCCTGTCCTCCACGGATACCACTACGTCTTCGGTTGACGTCAGTTCCATTCTGGCGGCGGCGGCCGGAGTGAGTACGCCGGGCATCGATGTGAGCTCCGCCGTCACCGCGGCGCTCTACGCCGATCGCGCATCCGAACGCATCTGGCAATCGGAACAGACTACGCTGACCAGCCAGACCACGGCGTTGACCGCGATTCAAACGGCGACCACCGCACTCACTACGGACATGGAATCGCTCAACCGCCTTGCCGGCCCGCTGGCTTCGCGGACAGTGGCCTCGTCAGCAGCGAGCTCCGTGACCGCGAGCGCAGCCGCGGGCACAGTGGCAGGGAATCACAGTGTTGCGATAAACAACCTGGCGAGTACGGGATCGTGGTACTCCGATCTGGCTGCCAGTGCCACCGCCACGCTGCCCTCTGCATCATTCACCCTTACCACCAAGGGTGGCGCTACTGCCACGATCCAGATCGGCAGCGGCGTGAATACGCTGAATGCCCTCGCCAGCGACATCAACGGTCAAAGCCTGGGCGTCACTGCGACCGTGGTGAGCGATTCCACGGGCGCGCGCGTGGCCATCATCAGCAACACTTCCGGCAGTGCCGGAGATTTCTCCATCACCGCCGCCCCGGCAACAGGCACATCCTGGTCTTCTCCCTCACTTGCCAGCGGAGACGCGCTCGGCGCGGACAGCTTTACGCTCTCCTCCGGCAGCAGCAGCGCAACCATCTCCATCACTTCGGGTGAATCACTCGCGGACGTTGCCACAGATATCAATGGGCAAGCTCTGGGCATCACCGCCAGTGTGGTGAGCGATGCGAACGGATCGCACCTTGCCCTGGCCAGCAGCGACGGTTCCACGCCCTTCACCATCAGCGAACCCAACTTCGGATTCTCGCAGGCCGCCGCCGGCGCGAATGCCTCGCTCACCGTGGACGGCGTTCCCATCAGCAGTGCCAGCAATACGGTAAAGGGCGCGATTCCCGGCGTGACGCTCGATCTGCTCAGCACCACCACGTTTGGCGCACCGGCGCAGCTCTCCGTAGGGATGGATACGGATCAGGCCAACACCGCGATCAGCCAGTTTGTGACGGATTACAACACGGCGATTAATCTGGTGAACGCTCAATTCACGTACAGCAGCAGCACATCCTCGCAGGGCGTCCTCGGCTCTGATCCTGCGGTGCGTTCTCTGCAGAGCTCGCTGATGCAGGCGCTGAACTACGTCAACACGCCCGCATCCGGGACAACGACAGTCTCGTCGCTCAGCGCCCTGGGTATCTCGCAGAACACAGACGGCTCGCTCACACTTGACAGCTCCACGCTGAGCGCCATGCTGACCAACAATGCTGCTGATGTGCAGAACTTCTTTCAGGGCGCATCGCTCAACGGTTTCGCCAGCTCTATGAACTCGCAGCTGGACGAGTACACCAATCCTTCCAATGGCGCGTTCACCGTCGATCTGAATAGCATTCAATCCACCAACGACGCATTGACGACGCAGATTAACGATTTTGAGACGGACTACATCGCCAACCAGAAGACGATCCTGACCGCGATGTACAGCCAGGCAGAGATTGCCCTGCAGGAACTGCCCACCGAGATGGCACAGATCCAGGCGGAACTTGGCCAGAATACGAAGAGCAATAGCTGATGATGAATGAACCGCAACATTTCTACCGGCGTTCCGCCATCCAGGGAGCCAGCCCGATTGGCCTGCTGCTTATTTTGTACGATGCATTGTCCGGCGACCTGCGGCGCGCCGCCAAAGCGATTCGTGAGCGGAACATTGAAGCACGCTGCGATGCGCTGAATCATGCCGCGCTCATTCTGGGGCAACTGGAGGACTGGGTAGGCAACCATACAGACGCCCGGCTCAAGGAAAGCCTGGTGCTGTTCTACGCGCACCTGCGCGCCAGGATGATGGAAGCGGCAGTGAAGCAGTCCGCCGAGCTGCTGGATGCGCAGATTGAACTCGTCCTGATGGTGCGGACCAGCTGGCAGCAGCGCGAAGCAGCGTCGCTGGAGAACGCCGGACTGTCTCGACATGCCGTTTCTGCCGATAAAGATGAGACGTCCGCGGGGCCAGTACCCGGCGGCAGGTTGTCCCAGTCCGCGTGAAGGTGGATGCGAGTCGAAAGCTCTCTGCAATCTCAACGGGTATACCTGCGCTCTCTTTGGAAGGATGACAGTCCATGATGAAAAAGAGTGCTATGGCCGGAGTGCTTCTCGCGATTGCAGGCATCGCAGTTGGCCTGGTTCTGGACGGCGGCCACATCGGGCAGATGGTGCAGCCGACTGCCGCGCTCATCGTTTTTGGGGGTACGCTTGGTGCCGTCATGATCCAGTTTCCGCTGGAGACGGTTCTTCAGTCGTTCGTGGAACTCAGGGAAGTATTTCTGGGCAGTGAAGATCCCGCGCCGCAACTGATTACAGACCTTGCGCGCTACACGCTGCAAGCCCGGCGCAACGGCATCCTCTCGCTCGACAAGGAACTTGCTCCAATCAAGAATAGCTTCCTGCAGAAGTGTCTGACCTATGCAGTGGATGGCATTCATGCAGACGAGCTGCGGCAGACCATGGAATTGGAGATGGATGCGGCTGCGGACAAGGAGGATGCCCTTTCGTTGGTGTTCCAGGCAGCCGGCGGCTTTGCGCCGACTATTGGAATTCTGGGCGCGGTCATCGGCCTGATCCAGGTTATGCAGCGGCTCGGAAACATCAATGAAGTGGGCCGCGGAATCGCCGTTGCATTTGTCGCAACCATTTATGGTGTGGGAGCGGCGAATCTGTTTTTTCTGCCCTGTTCCGGCCGTATCAGAGCAATGATGCATCGCCGTCGGGTGTTGCGTGAACTGATTCTGGAGGGAGTGCTCGGCATCATCGAACATGAAAATCCGCGCTCGCTGGAGAAAAAGCTCTCCGTCTACCTGCATGAACCCCAGGCGGCTGCGCAAGCTGCGATGGTGGCGCAATGAAATCGCGCAAGCGCGAGGAAGAGCATGCGCACCATGAGCGCTGGCTGGTCTCCTACGCTGACTTTATGACGCTGCTGTTTGCGCTCTTCGTGGTGCTCTTCGCGTCATCCAACCATGATCGGCAATCCATTCAGAAGGTATCCTCTGCCGTGCATAACGGCTTCCAGGAGATGGGTGCGTTCTCCGGTGCTGCGCATTCCGTGACGCCGGACGGCACTATGGGAGCGGATGGGATGACAACCGCTGCACCGGGCACTGGTAGTGCAGAGGGAGAGTATCTTCCCGCCGCGCAAGCGGGGGGCGTGGATGCAATCGCACTGCAGCAGAAGCTCAACCAGGTGCTGGGCAAAGAGATTGCACGGCAGGAAGTTGCCATGCGCATGACGCCGGAGGGCTTTGTGATCAGCCTGCATGAGCTTGGCTTCTTTGACAGCGGACAGGCTGTGCTTCTGCCCGGCGCGGCAGAGAAGATCAAGCGCCTGGCCACCGTGCTCATGCAGTACGGACTGGACATGCGCGTGGAAGGGCACTCTGACAACATCCCAATCCACAATGCGCAGTTCAATTCCAACTGGGAGCTTTCCACCGCACGCGCCACAGCCGTAGCGATGATGCTGCTGCAGGATGCTAGCTTCGATCCGCGGCGCATGTCGATTGCGGGCTATGGGCAGTACCATCCTGTCGGCAACAATGACACACTAGAGGGGCGTCGCTCGAACCGGCGTGTAGACATCGTGATTGTTGCCGTCGCTAAGCCGTCACTGCCGCCGCTGCCATCACCTGCTCCGTCACCCAGTCCGTCCAGATCGCTTCCTGCCCCGGGCAGATGAGCGTAGCGCCGTCCAGAATTGCAGCGACGAAGTTTTCGATGAGCGGATAATGCACGTTGTCATGCGTGGGCAGCGATTGCGTTTCGCCGCCCACACGCAGCTCCGGTCCGCTCAACGGATCCAGCTCCATCACGCCATCCGTCCCGATAATGCGGAACTGGTCGCGCGCAATGTGAGAGTTCCAGCGAACGTCGACTATGCCATGCACTCCGCCCGTGTACTCGATCAACGCAGTCGCGGAATCTTCCACCTTCAGCGCGTGAACCGCCTTTGAAAGCAGACCCGTCGCCCGCTGTGGTTGACCAAAGAGAAAATTCATTGCGTCGATGCGGTGTGAGCCGATGTCATACAGCGGGCCGCCGCCTGCCATCGCCGGGTCACGCAGCCAGCCACGTTCATCGCTCTCCAGCCAGCCATGGCAATTCGCTTCCACCAGCACGGGCCGGCCAATCGCGCCCTGCGTCAGCAATTCCTTCGCATGAACTAACTTCGGAAAAAGGCGCCGATAGTAAGCCACGCCAAATAATTTCCCACTCTGCACGCCGGCGGATACCATCCGCTGCGCCTCCGCATAGTTCATCGCCATCGGCTTCTCACAGAGCACATGCTTGCCCGCCAGCAATGCAGAGATCGCCTGTTCCGCATGGAGCGCCACGGGTGAGGCGAGATAGACCGCATCCACCGCACCATCCTGCAGGGCACTGTCCAGCGTTGCCCACGCGGTTACACCGGGGTAGGCATCTGCCTTGCGCGCATCCCGCGTCACCACGCCGCGCAGCGTGCTCCGTGGCTCGGCCAGAATGGCAGGGATCACCCGCCGTTTCGCAATATCGCCCACGCCCACAACCAGCCAGTTCACCATCGCATCCTCCTGCCCATTGACTATCCTGCTCAGCTCTCATCGTAAGCCATGTGCGTGGGAAAACTTCGAGTGCGCTGATGGCGTAATTGGAGCTAAAATAAGTCTCCGCCTAGCGCGGCAACGTCCCCGGAGGAATCACCATGGCATCTGCAACGCTGGAAGCAACCAGCACAATTCATCATTGGATCGGCGGCGCATCCGTCGAAACCGGATCGGGCCGCACCGGCGTGGTATGGAATCCCGCGACCGGTGAGCAGCACGCGCGTGTGAATTTTGCCACGACCGCCGAAGTTGACGCCGCCGTAGCTGCAGCCAGGGCAGCGTTCCCGGCGTGGCGCGCCACATCGCTCTCGCGCAGGGCGGATGTAATGTTCAAGCTGCGCGCGCTGCTGGAAGAAAATCGCAGCCAGCTCGCCGAGATCATCACCACGGAGAATGGCAAGACGCTGGCGGATGCGACCGGCGAAGTTGCGCGTGGTATTGAGAATGTCGAGTTTGCCTGCGGCGTTCCGCATATGCTGAAGGGCGGATACTCTGAGCAGGTAAGCACCGGCGTGGACGTGTACCAGATTCGGCAGCCGCTGGGTGTGGTCGCCGGCATTACGCCGTTCAATTTTCCCGCCATGGTCCCACTGTGGATGCTCGCCAATGCGATCGCCTGCGGCAATACATTTGTACTCAAGCCCTCTGAGAAGGTGCCAGGCGCGAGTATGTTTATCGCCGAGCTCGCACACCGCGCCGGCGTGCCTGCCGGAGTGTTGAATGTGGTGCATGGAGATAAGGTGGCGGTGGATCGCCTACTGGAGCATCCTGACGTGCGCGCACTCAGCTTTGTTGGCTCTACGCCCATTGCAAAAGCGATCTACGAGACCGGTACGCGCAACGGCAAGCGGGTACAGGCACTGGGCGGCGCAAAAAATCACATGCTGGTGCTGCCGGATGCGGATGTGAATATGGCCGCGGATGCAGCGGTCTCCGCGGCATATGGCGCTGCCGGGGAGCGCTGCATGGCGATCTCGGTGCTGGTTGCCGTGGGCAGCGTGGCCGATCCGCTGATTGACGCCATCAAGCAGCGCATCAGCAGGATCAAAGTCGGCCCCGGCAACGAGAAGACCAGCGAAATGGGTCCGCTCATCACGCGTGAGCATCGCGACCGTGTGGCGTCGTATCTCGACCATGCGGCCACTGAAGGCGCCACCATATGCGTGGATGGCCGCAAGGATGCTGCCGGCAATGGGAAGGGATTCTTCCTCGGCGCGTCGCTGCTTGACCATGTGAAGCCCGGTACAAAGTGTTATGCCGATGAGATATTTGGCCCGGTCCTCAGCGTCGTCCGCACCGAGACCTATGCGGAAGCGCTGGAGATGATCAATAGCAATCCCTACGGCAATGGCACCGCGATCTTTACGCAGAATGGCGGAGCGGCGCGGCAGTTCCAGTTTGATGTGGAGGTGGGCATGGTCGGCATTAACGTGCCGGTTCCCGTGCCCGTGGCGTACTACAGCTTTGGTGGGTGGAAGTCTTCACTCTTCGGCGACCTGCACATGTACGGGCCAGAGGGAGTGCAGTTCTACACGCGCGGCAAGGTGATCACCAGCCGCTGGCCCGATCCAGCATCCAGCAAGGTCGACCTGGGCTTCCCGCAGACACGCTAAGTCCGTAACAAAATACAAATGGCCGCCGGTAAGGGCGGCCATTTGTATTGGCTTCTGTCGCCGTTCAGCGGCAGGCAGGATTCTCGACCGGAGGATTCTCCACCTGGATGTACTTCGTCAGCGCAGGCACCACCTTTGCCAGATCTTCGGCCACCATAGTGCCCAGCATCTGCGAGCCCTTGGCATTGATGTGCGCACGGTCCACCAGCTTCGGATTCGTCACATAATACTTGTCGAAGCTGTCTGCCTCCTCCTGCTTCATGCTCTCAAAACAAGCGAGGCTGCGCGCATTCAGATCCACTACCGGCGTATGCGTCTCTTCGCCCACCTTGCGCATCGCTTCTGCGTAGGCGGCCCAGGGCTGCAGCAGCTTGCCATCCTTGTACACACGCGTCTGCATCGGCGTCACCAGAACCGGATGCGCTCCGGCGGCAATCGCGTCCTGTATGTCCTGCTTCAGCAGCTCCGGATAGGTTGTCTTTGGATCGGTCTCCCGCTCCGGCCCCTTGCCGGGTACATCATTCCCGCCAAAGCTGATCAGGATGTAGGTCGGCTTCAGATCGAGTGCTCGCTGCCACCAACCCTCGTTGCGGTAGCTCTTCGTGCTGCGGCCATTCTTGCTCATATTGAAACATTCCACATGGCCAACGAAATCGTCGCAGAAGCCTGAACCCCAGCCCGACGAATGATTCACAGTGGAATCGCCCGCCAGCACAATGCGGATGGTGTTAGCTATCTTCGCCTTGTCATCGACCTTCGCAATCTCATTCGGCTTGGTGGACTGTGCGATGCAAGAGGCAGCAACGAGAGCCACTATTCCGGCGATAATTAGTTTCATGGGATCTCCTTTGTTCGGGCGTACAAACTATGCGGTCAAGCCTTCTTCTTTCAAGACCTGATCGTAAGCCGGCAGTGTAAGGAAGTCTACGAAGCGCGGTGCGCGGATAAGCTGCCGCATGAGCACCGCAGCTTTTTCATACGCGACGTAACGGGCTGCATCGACGTTCGGCTTCACCTTGGCCAACTCGGCGTCAATGGCTTCTTCCACCAGTGCTACATCCACGGTACGCCCGTCTGCGAGCTTCGCGCTATGATGCACCCACTGCCAGAGCTGAGCGCGGCTGATCTCCGCCGTGGCTGCGTCTTCCATCAGATTGAACAGCGGAACGCAGCCGATGCCGCGCAGCCACGCTTCCACATATCCCAGTCCAACCGCGACATTTTGCTTCATGCCCGCTTCGGTGATCTCTCCGGGAGGAATCTGCAGCAAGTCTGCGGCCGTGGTGTGATAATCCGTCAGCTGCTTGTCAATCTGGTTTGGCTGCGGCATGATGCGGTCGAAGATCTCCATCGCTACAGGCACCAGTCCCGGATGCGCAACCCACGTTCCATCGTGTCCATCGCCGGCCTCGCGCTCTTTGTCCGTGCGCACCTGGGCGAGAGCTTTCTCATTCGCCACCGGGTCGCTCTTGATCGGAATGAACGCAGACATGCCGCCCATGGCAGAAACATTGCGCCGGTGGCAGGTCTTGATCGCCAGCCTGGAATAGCTGCGCATGAAATGTGTTGCCATGGTCACCTGCGCGCGGTCCGGAAGAATCGCATTCGCATCATTGGCAAATTTTTTGATAAAGCTGAAGATGTAATCCCAGCGGCCGCAGTTCAGGCCGGCAGAATGATCGCGCAGCTCATAAAGAATCTCGTCCATCTCAAACGTTGCCAGGATGGTTTCAATCAGCACCGTACCCTTGATGCTGCCCTGCGGCACGCCAAGATTTTTCTGCGCGCGGATAAAAATGTCGTTCCACAGCCGCGCTTCCAGGTGTGATTCCATCTTGGGCAGATAGAAGTATGGTCCACTGCCGCGCGCCAGCAGTTCCTTCGCGTTGTGAAAGAAGTAAAGACCAAAATCGAAGATGGAGCCGGACATCGGCTCGCCGTCGACCAGCACGTGACGCTCTTCCAGATGCCAGCCGCGCGGCCGCACAAAAAGCACCGCGGTCTTCTCGTTGAGCGCGTAATCTTTCTTCGTCACCGGATCGGAATAGGTGATGGTGCGCCGCACCGCATCGCGCAGATTGATCTGCCCGTCCAGCAGGTTGGCCCACGTCGGTGTGCTGGAGTCCTCGAAGTCCGCCATAAAGACCTTGGCGCCGGAGTTCAGCGCGTTGATGATCATCTTGCGGTCCACCGGGCCGGTGATCTCTACGCGCCGATCCAGGATGTCCTTCGGCAGGGGAGCGACGGCCCATTCTGCATCGCGAATGGATTTCGTCTCCGCCAGAAAGTCCGGCTTCACGCCGGCGTCCAGCAGCTTCTGGCGCTCCACGCGAGCGGCCAGCAGCTCTTTGCGGCGAGGGTTGAAGGTGCGCTGCAGATCGACGAGGAAGGCGACTGCCTCCGGCGTAAGAATGCCGGCGTAAGTTCCGCTGATGGGGGCGCGAAACTCCACGCCCTCCAACTGAATCGGTTCTGTCATGCTTGCTCCTGTTTTAATTTGTGCCTTAGGCAAACCGCATTGTGACATGACCTGCGTGTTTGAAATTCACATCCACGCTGGAATCGGCGTGGGCCAGCGTGTTGCCGGTCCAGCTTCCAGTGGTAATCCATTCGCCTTTGTGAAGGCCGCCTGTCCGCGCGGCGCCTTCGTTGGCCAGGTAGATGAGCAGGCGCACCAGATCTGTGCCCGCCGGGTTCGATGCAGTCTTCTCCACACGCACCGTGCCATCCACGGCAAGCGTGACCGATTCCTGTGCGAAGTCCAGTGACTTCCAATCGGCATAGGCCGGGCCGTATACAAATCCGCCGTGCATCTGCATATCGCTGAACCAGACAAACTTCTCCACCGCATTCAGGTCGACCAGGCCAATCTCCAGAATTTCAATCGCGGGATGGCACGTTGCAATAGCCGCGATAATTTCTTCGCGCGTGTAGGGTACAGCGCGCGGAGGCAGGTCAGCGCACAGGCAGAAAGCAATCTCCGCTTCCAGTCCGCGGAAGCGATGGCCCTTGAAAGTGCTGCCGCTCGCGGCTATCCATGCGGAAGGCATGGGCGCGAAGAACGGATCGGCTGTCGGCGGCCCGCCAATCTTCCAGCCGCCAATCGGCTCGTAGGCGCGCATCATCTCGTCCTGCACGAAGTAGGCTTCTTCCTGCGACACGGGACGCAGCGGTTCCGGCAGATTCGCAATCAGATCGCCTGTGCGCCGTGCATCCAGAAAAAGATTTGCTGCCTGTTCCAGTTGTGCTCGCCGTTCTCCGGTCATCACCATGATCCTCAAATAATTCTTCTGCGCCATGAAAGGCGCTTCAGTCAGTTTGCATCGCTAGCGTGGCACAGTGCAACCGTGCCCGCTCACAGCCTTTGGATTCTTCGGCAGGCTCAGCAGGTTTGCCATCATGCGGTACGCCCCGGGTACGCCTTCCGGCAGCTGCCGATAGAGCGCATAGGCCACGTACACATAGGCTCCGCAGCCGCTGCGCGCATACAGCAGACCGCCGCGCTGCGGGTCCTGCTCTGGATCATGCGTCTCAGTGAGCGCGGTGTAGTGTTCATCCCAGGAGTGCATAAAGGAGTGGCCGCGTTCCGCCACCCAGCCGTCAAAGTCGGCCGAGGTGATGTGATTCGGCCAGGTCAGCAGGGGATGGTTCGCATCCAGCAGCGCAACGGGGTCGCTCTCATCCACAACGTTCTCGGTGTAGCGCCCAAGTGAGAATGGATACGGTGCAACGGGTCGCTCCTCCGTGCTCTCAAACGGGGCAGAGTTGTACTGCGCTACCACCACGCCACCGGCTTCCGTATAGCGCGCGAGCAGCGGCTGCATCTTCGCGAGCTCCGGATGCGCTGAATACGCGCGCACGCCGAGCAGTATCTCGTCATACTGCGAAAGATCTGCAGTCGCCAGCTCTGCCACAGTGAGTGGATGCACCTGCACTCCAAGGGCGGTCAGCGCTGCGGGCACATCATCGCCCGTCCCCATCAGGTACGCAATGCGCAGCCCCGGTGCAAGGTGCAGATCCACGCCGCTGGCGCGGTAGGTTGCAGGCCGGTACAGGTTCGTGGGCTGCAGTCCGGGATAGTCGACGGTGGTGTAGCCGTTGCGATATTCCTTGCCTTCGCTCTCGGACACCGCTGCGATGGTATAGCTCTTTGTCTCCAAATGCTGCGGGGTGACGGTGAAGGTGATGGCGGTCTCTTCGCCGCGATGCGTCAGGTGGAACGGCACACTGGCAGGCTCTGCGGTCCACCCGTCCGGCAGGTTCAGATGCACACTTCCGCTGCTGCCGTCCGGCGCATCGCTGCGCACCAGCGCGGTGAGCTGCACATGCTGCGAGCTCAGCGGAATCACTCCGGCAGTTGGTGTAAGGGTGACAGAGATCGCGGGCACGATGACCAGCGGCTGATAGACCACTCCTTCGCCCACCACCCGGTGAGCCGTCTGGACAATCTCGCCCAGGCGAATCGGCACGCCGTTGTACTCCGCCGTCGCCCACGCGGTGAGCGGCCACGGCGATGTGGACAGGCCGCGCAGGCTTGCGTCGGAGATATCGTAGTAGGGCTGCTCGATGGTGGGCCGGGTAAAGTACGGTGCGGTGGGCGGCGCATCGGCAGGTAGCGTGAAAGAGTAAGCGGTATCGAACGGAATATTGATACTGGTAGCGCAATCAGCGCATCCCGTACTGAAGAACCAATGCAGCGGTGAAGTGAAGTGAATTTGCAGTTGGGTGAGCGCTGTATCTGCCGGATTATTGACGTGAACATTGACGCTGAACTGCTCTCCCGGCGTCACTGCAAGTTGCGTGTCCGCACTTTGCTGCACCAGCGATATGCCGCTGGTCGCACCCGCCGCACTGACGACTTGTGCGCGCATGGAAAGCCCCAGCGCCTCCACAATCGCATCGTTGAACTGCGCCTGCTTGCGCAGCAGCTCCTGCTGCACGTCATACTTCTGTTGCGCTGGAAGCGGGCTGGCGTTTACCTGCTCCAGCAGGGAATTCGTCTGCTTCAATCCATCGGCCAGCAGCGGCGCAATCTTTGCCGTATGCGCCACGATGTACTGTGCCATCGCCTGCGTCACATCCGTGTCGATTACCGCCAATCCCTTCGCCAGCGCGGCATCGTCCGGTGCGAGCGACGCAATGCCAGCCAGCGACGTATCAATCCCGTCGAAGAAGCTTTGCTCCTCGTCCTTCGCGCTCACCTTGGAACCGTAGCGGTGGTAGGGAACATCCAGCTTGCCCGCCGGCGGCACTGCGCCGCCGCCATTTTGCGTCTTCTGCTGGCCCAGCCCGATGCGCGCGTACTGCAGATAGCTCATGCCCAGCAGGGAACTGTGCGCGCCCTCGGGAATCACCACATTCGTAGCCGGCGTCTGCTCGCTCCAGGTCTTATCCACGTAGCTGTAGAACTTTGCCGGCGCATACTTGCCGGTGGCGTAATCGTAGATGCCCCTGGGCGAGATGGAGTACGTCGGCACGCGTTCATACACCTTGAGCGGCTGCCACGGGTGCAAACCCTCGGCGATCTGCGCGGGGCACACCCCGGCGTCGCCCGCGGCGTTGAAGACCTCCTGCACCATCCGCCCTGCCACCTGGTGGTGCCCATGCCCATCGGTCACGCCGCCAATGAAGACTGACGTAACCACCAGCGGACGGTACACACGCACGGCCCGCACCGCATCGCACAGCACGCGGTCGTATCCCCAGTTCGCCAGCGTCTCCTCCATCGTCTTGGAGAAGCCGAAGTCCGCGACCGTGCCCCACATCTGGTCCACCCCAAGGTGCTCATCCGCCTTTAGCAGTTCCTGCGTGCGGATCAGCCCAAGCGCGTCATTGAAGTCGCCGGTCATCACATTCTGGCCGCCTTCGCCGCGCGTCAGCGTCATCATGCCGGTGCGCACACCCTGCCCGCGGGATTCATACGTCAGCATTCCGCCGTCTTCATCGTCGGGGTGGGCCACAATCATCAGCAGGCTGGCGCGGGTATGCAACCGCTGCAGCGTCTCCCACAGCGCCGTCGCGCCCTGGTTCACCGGCAGCTGGCGCACGGTCTGCTGCGGAAGGATGTAGGGATTCTCCGGCGCACGCTGTGCCGCCGCGCCTCCGCAGAGGCTGGCGATTACCAGCCCAGCCAGGCAGTGCAGTTTTATGGAATTTCGAGCCATTGCAATCACTTTCTCATACTCCCATCCAACCGGGCGCGGCAAGCGTATACCAATAGATAGCGTTCCCCGCGCTGAAACCCCGCGGCCGCCGTCTTACCAGTATGAAGGAGCCTGCGCCATGTCGCGATTTCGGATTCCCCCGATTGCATCGTCTGAGATTACGCCCCGGGAGGTCTTTGCCAACCGCCGCCAGTTTATTACCGGTGCAGCGGCGCTGGGTATCGGCGGCGCGGTAGCCGGCAGCCTGGCCACGCTTGCCGCGCCCGCCGTGGAGGCGGCCGAAAAGCTGCAGACCGTGCCCGGCAAGTTCACCACCACGGGCGAGCCGCTCACGCCCTATGGCAAGGTGACCACGTACAACAATTTCTATGAGTTCGGCACCGACAAGAGCGAGCCGGCCAAAAATGCGCACACCCTCCGCACCCGTCCGTGGACCGTCGCGGTGGAGGGTCTGGTCAAGCAGCCGCGTACCTTCGACATTGACAGCATTCTGAGGTACCGGCCCATTGAGGAGCGTGTATACCGCTTCCGCTGCGTGGAGGCGTGGAGCATGGTGGTGCCGTGGGACGGCTACCCGCTCTCAGAGTTCATCAAGGCGTGCGACCCGCTGCCCAGCGCGAAGTATGTGCAGTTCCTCTCGCTGCATGACAGCAAGCAGATGCCGGAACTGGGCAGCAGCGGCTTCAGCGGGCCGTACTCCGAAGGCCTGCGCATGGACGAGGCGATGAATCCGCTCACCCTGCTTACGCTTGGTCTGTACGGCGAGGTGCTGCCGAATCAGGATGGCGCACCCATTCGCGTGATTGTGCCGTGGAAGTACGGCTTCAAGAGCGCGAAGAGCATTGTGAAGGTGCGCTTTGTGGATAAGCAGCCGCCGACCACGTGGAACAACATGGCTCCCGATGAATATGGCTTTTATTCCAACGTGAATCCGTCGGTCGATCATCCGCGCTGGTCGCAGAAGACGGAGCGGCGTCTGACCGGCAGTTTCTTCCCGCAGATTAAGCAGACGTTGCCCTTCAACGGCTACGGCAACGAGGTTGCCGCCCTCTACAATGGAATGGATCTGCGCAAATACTACTAATTCCATGCCCAATCGCATCATTGTTCTGCTGAAATGGATCGTCTTCCCGCTCTGCCTGCTGCCGCTGGCACTGCTGGTCTGGTACGGTGTGCACCAGAATCTGAGCGCCGATCCGGTGGCTGAGATCACGCACGTCACGGGGCGCTGGGCGCTGGTCTTCATCCTGATTTCGCTGGCGGTCACGCCGGTGCGCCGTCTGCATCCGCGCCTCGGCTGGCTCATCCGCTTCCGCAGAATGCTCGGCCTGTATGCCTTCTTTTATGCATCGCTGCATCTATGCACCTACGTTTTTTTGTTTTCCGATCTGGATGTGCCGGGCGCACTCGCCAACCTGCAGGCGCATGACTGGGCGGGTTTCCGCGCGCAGTGGGCCGTGCCCATCGCCACCATGAAAGATGACATCCTGCGGCGCAAGTTCATCCAGGTCGGCCTGTTTGCGTGGTGCCTCTTGTTGCTGCTGGCGCTCACCTCGCCCGCATGGATCATGCGCAGGATGGGCGGCCGCCGCTGGAGCCGCCTGCACGCGCTGGTGTACGTCGCGGCTATCGCGGGTGCCGTTCACTTCTGGTGGCTGGTTAAACCCGGTGTGCTCCGGCCGCTGCCGTATACCCTTGCGCTGGCGGTGCTTCTGCTGGCGCGCATCGCGTGGTGGTTGCAGAAGAAGCTCCGTCGCGGCGGCATTCCGGCCCCGGTGAAGGTGCAGCAGCCGGGCCTATCCTGAAATTCACTTGCACGGACCACGACTTCCCCCGGCAACTCGCGTCTAAACCTTGCAGGGAGTACTCCATGCGTCTTCTTGGAAATATCCGTACCGTTACGTTTCTTGCCTGCGCGTTGCCCATCACCTTCGCTGCGGCGCAGATGTCTCCCCAGATGAACCCGATGACGCCCGAGCCGGAGAGCGGCGCGGCGACGCAAGCGCCGGAGGATGCGGTTCCTGCCCATCCCGCCTCTCCGGCAGACCGTGCGGCGGCGCAAAAGCTGGCCGCCCGGGCTAAGGCGCCCGCATCGCATGTGCCGGACACGCCGCTGAACCCGACAGAGCGCGCGCAGCAGATGCTGAACCGCTTTACCTTCGGCGCTCGCCCCGGTGAAGTGGAGACGGTCGCCGCCATGGGCGCGCAGGCATGGTTCGAACAGCAGCTGCATCCTGACCAGATCCCTGACGGCGCGTTGGAGAAACGCATCGCCACGGATTATCCCGAACTCTCACTGAAGCCCGCCGATCTGCTGACGCAATTTCCCAGCCGCCATCTGATTGATCTGGTCGCGCAGGACAAACAGCCCTATCCGTCCGATCCGATTGAGGCTGGGCTGTATGAGGCACAGGTCTACAAGTGGAATGCGGAGCACGACCAGAAGGATGCTGACGGCAAATCTGTGCCGCGGCCTGTACCCACGGAAGAAGAACTGGCCGCAAAGAAGAAAGCAGATCAGGCGACTGCATCCCGCATCGCCGGGGAACTGTTTGCGCTGCCGAAGCAGGATCGTCTGCTTGCCTTGATGAAGACTCCGGTGGCGGATCGCGTTGCCTTTGCCATGAACGTGAGCGGCGATCAGAAAAAGCTTCTGCTGGCTGACTTCACGCCGCATGAGCGCGCCATTGTAAGTGCGCTGGCGCAGACCGATGCCAGCGGTGTGGCTGTATCCGAGCTGCAGCAGGCGCGCATGGTGCGCGACATCCTGAGCCGCCGCCAGCTGCAGGAGGTGATGACCGATTTCTGGTTCAATCACTTCAACATCTACATCTACAAAGATCAGGACAAGATCTACACGCCTGCGTATGAACGCGACGTGATTCGTCCGCACGCTCTGGGTAAATTCCGTGACCTGCTGCTGGCTACGGCAGAGTCGCCCGCGATGATGGTCTATCTGGACAACTACACCAGCATCGGGCCTGACTCTGTCGCCAACGGAGGCAATAATCCCAACGGCAAGCGTGGCAGCCGCGGTTTGAATGAGAACTATGCGCGTGAAGTGATGGAGCTGCACACCGTGGGCGTGAACGGCGGCTACACTCAGGCTGACGTCACGCAGCTTGCGCGCGTGCTTACGGGCTGGGGCGTCGATCACCAGGAGCTCGGCGGCGGTTTCGCCTTCAATCCGAAGACCCACGAGCCCGGCACTAAACAGTGGTTTGGCCAGACCATCAAGGAAGACGGCATGAACGAAGGGCTAAGCGCGCTCAAGACGCTGGCCGGCAGCCCGAAGACCGCTCACTTCATCTCATCGCTCATCGCGCAGCGTTTTGTGGCCGATCAGCCGCCGCCTGCGCTGGTCGATCGCATGGCGAAGACCTTCCTCAGCAGCGATGGCGACATCAGTGCCGTGCTGCGCACCATGGTGCAGTCGCCGGAGTTCAACTCGCATCGCTACTTCCGCAACAAGGTGAAGACGCCGGTGGAGTTTGTCGCTTCCACCTTCCGCTCCACCGCGACCGACCCCTCGAATCCCGGCGCACTGGTCTATACCGTGCAGCGCATGGGCATGCCGCTCTACCAGGCACTCCCGCCCACGGGCTACTACATCACCGCTGAACAGTGGATGAACACCTCCGCGTTGGTGGATCGCCTGAACTTCGCCGTCGCTCTCACGCGCAGCAGTGTCGGCGGCATCCGCTTCGATGCGCCGCACTTGCTTGCAGTGGAACTGATGGCCGATCCGCCCGCGGATGCGCGGCAGGGCAAAGTGGTCAACGCGTCCGCCTTCATCGCACCCGATGTGCACCGCAGTGGGACGGATGTGGTGCTGGGCATACTGGAGCATGCGTTGATCACCGGCGGTGTCTCTGACCGCACCCAGCAGTTCATGCAGCACCAGGTAGACGATCCGCAGATAAAGGCCGCCAATCCCACCGACCGTTTGAATCAGCTTACGGCGCTGGTGCTGGGCTCGCCTGAATTTCAGATGCGTTAGTCACCAGAGCAGTGTTTTCTGAGATGCCGCACATCCGATGTGTCATCCTGAGCGCCGCAAAGGTTCGAGTCATCCTGCGTGCCGCGAGGGTGGAGTCATTCTGAGCGGAGCGCAGCGGAGTCGAAGAATCGAGATGCATTCCGTATCTCCGCTGCTGCCGATGAGCTTCCGCTGCACCGCTGCCCGCTGCCCAAGGAGAGTCTCTCGGCCGCATCAATCTACGACCCTCAGAGTTGCATTCGGAAGCAGGGACAACTCCAGCCCCTGCTGTTACTGCAACCCCGCAAATAGATCGTTGTCCATCACGGCTGGTCCTGGCGTTGTCGTAGCCGCAAGCAGATAGTGCTCCGTCTGCCCGTATTTGCCAAAGAAGTCCTTCGTCTTCTCTACCAATGGAGCCTGGGTGGTGTGCAGCCGAAAAGCCGCAAGTTTCTTCGGCAGCACCGTGTTGATGTCCAGCGTGACGGTGTAGGGTGCGGGCAGCAGCACGGGGCGGTCCGGCAGAAGGAAGTGCGTGGTCTGGAAGTAGAGCCGCTGCGGCACGTGCAGTTTCAGCCCGCGCTCCATCTGCTTCGGATAGCGCTTGGGCCGCCCAGCCCAGTGAAAGGCCGCGGTTGCGAAGAATGACACCAGCGAATGATCCGGATGGGTGTTGAGCGCGCCATCGCCGCCGAACGTGAGCACTACATCAGGCCGCCATGCGCGCATGCGCTCCACCAGCAAGCCCGCCGCTGCGGCGAACTCGGCATGCTCCAACCGGCCATCCTGATAGTCCAGCACCTCATGTTGTCTCACGCCCAGCAGATCGCAGGAAGCGGCGAACTCCTGCCGCCGCAGGGCGCCCAGTTCCGCAGGCGTCTTCGCCTCTCCGCGATGCGTCGCGGCCTGCCCATCGGTAAAGCAGATGACGCTCGTCTCCACGCCGCGTTCCGCAGCCAGCGCGAGTGCGCCTCCGAAGGCAAAACATTCATCGTCAGGGTGCGCGGTCACGCACATCAATCGCAGCGGCAAATTTAATTCTCCTGGGTTGGATTATCCGGCACGTCGTCCGCCAGCGCATCATCAAACAGCACATCGCCCTCGGCGAACTCCAGCTCCATCGCTGCGTCTCTACCCTCTACCGCGGCTACCGGCGCAAAGCTCCTGCGGTGCAGCGGCGTCGGCCCGTGTTGTGCCAGCGCCTTGCGGTGGAACGGCGTGGCATAGCCTTTGTGCGCCGCTAGACCATAGGCAGGGAACTGCTCATCCAGCGCGCGCATCAGCGCATCACGGTAGACCTTGGCGACGACGGACGCAGCGGCGATAGAGAGCGAGAGGGAATCGCCGTAGATTAGTTTCGTCTGCGCGCAGGGATGGTCAATACGCATGGCATCGATCAGTAGATGGTCGGGTGCGATGGCGAGCTTCTGCACGGCCATCAGCATAGCCAGCCGTGACGCCTGGTAGATGTTGATGCGGTCAATCGTCTCTGCGTCTACCTCCGCCACAGCGACGGCCAGCGCGATGGCGCGAATCTCCGCATCCATGCGCTCGCGGTCTTCACGCAGCATCTGCTTTGAATCCTTCAGCCCGCCTGCGGCCAGCGCTGCGATGTCCTCCGGCAGAATCACGGCGGCGGCAACCACCGGGCCAAAGAGCGCGCCGCGGCCCACCTCATCCACTCCCGCAATGCAGCGCGCCCCGTGGTAGCGCAGTGCCTGCTCCGGCGCATCGCTGCAGACCAGCAGGCGCAGCATCTGCTGCTTGGCCGTCTGGGCAGAGACCACCTTCTGCTGCGTGCGCGTGCCGCCCATAGTGGCCTTGCTCCGGCGCGGCGTCGAGTTGTACAGTGGGCTGGGCATGGTTCTACGGCTAAGGCGACTCTGTAGGCGAGTTTATAACCCGCAGCGGTGAATATTTATTTCTCAAAGGCACAGCGCATCGTATCCTGTGCTCATACTTCCCTGTCGCTTCCCCGGTTTCCGCCTTTCTGGTAGATGTGCCGACGCTGCAGGGCCCGGAGGCATTTGCATGCTTGCTTCTCGCTCGGTCCGATGCCGTATAGCCTCCGCCGTGTTTGCCGTGGCGCTGCTTGCCATGCCGCTCGCCCTTCACGCCCAGACCAAAATCGACCCCACGCCTGCAAGCGACACATCGACGCCCCCTCCAGCGCCAGTGCCGCCGCCCTGCAAGGGCAGGAAGTGCCCCAAGCCTGCGAAGAAGCAGATAGATGCCCCGCCGGTCGCTGCCGCAGACGACGCTTCCGCGCAGCCCGACGCGCCGGCTCCGCCGCCCTGCAAGGGCAAGAAATGCCCGAAGGCTCCCAAGAAAAAGAAGGCGAAGAAAGAGAAACCGCCCAAAGTCACCCCCGCCACCATTACGCGCGGCACCTTCACCGTAGACGGCGTAATCGCCAAGGCGGGCCTGAACTACAACATCCCCGATCTCAAATTTATCTACTTCTACGCGCCGGGGATTGGCGCGGTCATCGTGTCTGACAATAAATTCCCCGGCTGCACCGAGCAGAAGAATGCCTTTGACGGGCACACCCTGACGGTGAAGGCCGGCGACCACGAGATGCAGCTTTATTCCGATGACATCATGCTTGGCAAGAAGGCCATCGTGGGCAAGAGCCGCGAGAACAAGAAGGCAGAGCCGGCCTACGTGGCGCTGGATCCGAACTACACCATGCCGTCGCGCTTTCCCGTGGTGGGCTATGGAGACAAGGCGGCTGCACCCTATGCCTGGCCCGGCTCCAGGCTGAATATCACGACCAAGGGCATTGACCCTGACGCACCCGCCATCCCGGCCCGGCTCACACCCAAGCTGGCCGAGAATCCCTGCCCCAAGGACCAGGTGCTGATCAACGCCCCGGTCGCGCAGAACGTCTCTACCGCGAATGCAAAGCCGAAGGCTCCGCCCAAATGCGTCCCTGCCAAGGATGCGCCGGCGGCGCCCTACGTCCCCATGGATAAAAGAGCGCGCGAATAACTTACAGGTAGTTCTGCAGCATCTTTTGCCAGCAGGCCCAGCTGCGCCCGCTGCCGCTGCCCCAGATATCCAGACGGCAGGGGATCTGCCGGGCGCGCAGGACGGCTGCCATCTGCTCATTGGCCTGGCGGCAGGGATCTTCCTCGCCTGCGGCCAGAATGTAAGTGTTGTGCCGGTAGCGGTCAAGATACCAGGAGTCGCTCAGGTTCGGAATGTAGTACGTGGGCAGGTTCAGGTAGGCGTCCTCGTCCATGTAGCCGTTCAGCCGCTCTGAGATGTCAAAGTTGCCGCCCAGCGAGAGGAAGCTATGGAAGCGGTCCGGGTGGCGGAGGGCGATGTTCACCGCCTGGTAGCCGCCAAAGCCGAAGCCCACAGCGGCCACATGCGGATGGCGGCCGTTCTGGACCAGGGGCAGCACCTCTTCCAGGAGGTACCGCTCATACTGGATCTGCTGGCGGATCTTCTCCTGGCCGCCCAGCACCGAGTTGGTCCAGACCGGCAGGCTATCTACGCAGAAGAGCTGGATTTCGCCGCGTTCCAGCTTGTGGGCGACGGTGTTCACCATGCCGGCATCTTCCAGCTCATAGAAGCGGCCACGGGCGGTGGGAAAGGCGATGGCGGGCACTGGGATACTGCTGCCGCTGACGCCCTGACCGCCGAAGACCAGCATCTCCATATCGCGCTGAAGGTGCGGTGAAAACCATTTATGGTACTCGCGCTGGAGTGCAGCCATAGATATGCTCCCGATGCGGCGGATTCGGCCGCAGGGGTGACCCCGCGGGCACCGACAAGGCCATCGTACTCCCGCCCGGCACCCTCTGGAATGCCGGTGGTTGCGAAAAGGTTGTAAATCCGCGATACTTAGGTGTTGGGAATCGTAGCGTTTGCCGCGCACTTCAGTGCGGTGTTCAAGTGTGGCGCCTTCCCCGAATCCAAAGGTTTTATTGAGAGGACTTACCCTGTGTTGATGATCCGCCTGGCGCGCTTCGGCGCCCGCAAGCAGCCCTACTACCGCGTTGTTGTCATTGAGAAGGATCGCGCCCGCAACGGCCGCTCCATCGAGGTGGTAGGAACGTACAATCCGCGCACTACCCCCGCCACGGTCGACCTGAAGCGCGAGCGCATCGAGTACTGGACCAAGAACGGCGCACAGCTCTCTGAGCGCGTAGGCAAGCTGATGGCTCAGGCTCCGGCAGTCGCCGCAGAACCCGCCGCGGTCTAACGAATTCATACTGGCAGTTCGCGCACCGGCGCAGATTTTCTCCCTCTAGAGCATTGCCCGTTTCGGCGGGTACACACGGAGATTGCTGATGACCCAAGCAACGGAACCTGTTGAGACAGCCACACCCGGAGCAGCTGCGCCGGATATGGTCGCGCTCTTTACGGCCATCACCCGTACGCTCGTCAATGAGCCGGACGAGGTGGAGGTCGAGGCATTTGACGAAGACGGTGCCATCGTCATCGAGGTGGTCGCAGCGCCCGATGATGTGACTCGCCTGATCGGCAAGGGAGGACGCACGGCCCGCGCCCTGCGCACTATCCTCGCCGCCGCCAGCGCCAAGCTGAATCAGAAGTTCGAGCTCGACATTGTGGAAGATGACGACGAGGACGACGACGAAGCGCTTGACGAGGATGATGACAACCGCGGCAACCGCGCTTGAAAAGTAGCGAGTCAGCCGGTCAGCGAGCCAGCAAGTCAGCGTAAAACTATTTACCAAAGCCCGGCGCTATCTGCCGGGCTTTTTACTTCCTGCGATAATCCCACTATGCCCGATAAGCAACGCGTTACGCTCGCCCATCTTCTCCGCCCGCAGGGGCGCAGGGGAGAGCTGCTGGCCGAGCTGCTGACCGACTTCCCGGAGCGGTTCACCGGACGCGTGGTGCAGCTGGGCGCAGCGGAGTACACGGTGGAGTCATACTTCCTGCCCGTTGGCCGCAACGCCGGGCGCGTTGTGCTGAAGTTCGCCGGTGTGGACTCCATCAACGATGCGGAGAGGTTCTCCGGGCTGGATGTGACGATTGCCGCGGAGGAGCGCGCTCCGCTGGAAGAGAACGAGACTTACATCAGCGACCTGATTGGCTGCACCGTCTTCGACGGAGAGCGCGAGATCGGCGTGGTGGACAACGTAGAGGCTCCGCAGGGCAGCATGGAACTGGATCTGGCGTCGACGCTGGTAGTGAAGAGCACCGACGGCAGCGAGCACCTGGTGCCGTTCGTGAAGGCCTTCATCGTGAAGATCGACACCGCGAACAAGCGCATCGAGATGAAGCTGCCCGAAGGGTTGATTGGCCTGAACGGATAGTCGGCGGGGCGCGCCGGGGATAAAGCCCGCTGCTTGAATGCAGGGCGTGCTTTCGTTGCCTCCACACTTTTGTCATTTCGTAGTAGCGCGAAGGAATCCGCTGTTCTTGTAATGCCCCCAAAATATTGTCATCCCGACCGGAGCATCGCGCTGTTTGCGATGCGCAGCGGCGGGACCTGCTGTTTGCCGGAGCAACTGAAGCAGATTCAGGCAGCCAGCAGATTCCTGCGCTACGGAATACAACAAAGAAGCTGCGGAACTAATTCAGCTTCAGGGGAGTCAGGACCCCGTTCTGCTTGATGGCCAACTGGAGCCCGCGGGGTGGCCCTTTGGGAGGAATGGTCACGGAGAGCCATGCTTCTTGACCGGCAGGCAAGGGGAAGGGCGATTTGGTCCGCTCGGGGACGTAGAGTTCGATACCGACGTGGGCCGTGGCTTTCTCGCAGGGATCGGTGGCCAGCCAGGTGACCCTGACCTGCTCGTCGTCCATGGAGGCTCCACGGTCATTTTCACTCTCCGTGTAAGACCGGCTCGTGACGGGAATCAGGTTGCTATTCTCCGCGCGCAGATGAACCAGCCACTCCCACGACTCAGGCGTTGGCCAGTTTGGATCGGGACGCGCCACCGTATGTTGCGCCAGCGTCTTGCTGAGCCCGCAGACATTCACGATGGGCTGGAGCGAGAGATATCGCCCGCGCATAATTAGTTCAGGATCGTACTGCGTGACCTGCACCCACGCGCGCGGGCAGGTGCGCCGCTCGTGCAGATACTTCACTGCGATGGTGCAGACCAGGGTGATTTGCAGAGCGGCGAGCAGCAGTGCGGGGCGGGAGAGCTTCATGCTGCCACCTCCGGTGCGGCGACGTGGCGAATGAGCCGTCGCCTTAGCTTTTCCAGAATCCATCCGCCGGCGAGGAAGACCACGCCCATCAGCATCAAGCTGAAAGAGCGGTCGAGTTTATCCATCAGGTCAGAGAAGAAGAACCAGCCCACGACCAGCGCAAAGAGCACCACGCCGTAGTTGATGGTGCGCTTGCTGGCCAGCTGGGTGCCCCACCAGGTCAGCAGCACGGCGGCGAGTGCGCCCAGAATGTAGGCGAAGATGTTGGGCCTGGTGTTGTCCCAACTGCCGTAGCTTTCATGAATGATTTGCGTGTGGTGCGCATACGGAAGCGCCATGGCGACAAGAATGAAGATGAGCGTAGGTACGATGGCGCGGCGGGATTTCACCCAAAGGACGAGCAGTACTGCCGCGATCCAGACCCAGGCCGCGAGGCGAAGATACAGAGGGAGCAAACCGAGCGGATGAGCCCACTCAGAGTAGGTCCAGCCGTCGCTGAGGCTCACGGCAACAATGGGGAGCGTCACTGCGCCAATGGCAAACAGGATTCCGCTGGTGATGCGGCGGCGCGAATGGATGAATGCGGTGAGAAAGACGATGGCGAGAACAGCAAACATTCGTTCCAGAGCGACCGAGTATCCCTGGTAGTGGATAGCGCGGTCGCTCCACTCACACATCAACCAGGCGGGAACCAGCAGGAAGGCGAAGGTCTGCTGCATCTGATCGCGCAGCAGCCACCAGCCGGCCAGAGCGCAGAGAGCGCAGAGCATGACGCCCGCCGGCCAGTGCTCCTGAATGTTGAATATCTGGCCGACCAGTGCGACCGCGGCGAAGGACGCGACAGTGCCGACGGCGCTGAGTGCCGTGCCCATGCCTTCAAAGTGCGGTCGGGCGAACGCGGCAGCAATGTGAAAGGCGGCGATCACTGCAATGACGAGAGAAAAACGCGCCCAGGGCGAAAGCGCGTCCCAGTGCGCGGCGACGAAGAGAATAGTGCCCGCGCCCAGTAAAATTGCGCCAAAGGCGAGGGCGAGCAGTGCTTGCCAGCGGATGCCGGTCGGCTTCTCATGCGCTGCTTCATAGGCGCGAATTCTGCCCGCGGTTGCTGCGTCCAGAATATCGGCCTGCTGCCAGGCGGCTAGTTTTTCATCCAGATTATCCATAGTGCGTTTGCCGAGAATCATAGTCCATCCGCAGGGACAGGATGAATGTTTTTTAGCAGCAGCCTGTGCCGAGGTACTGACGACCGTCATCGCCTCTCTGTAGAATGGCGCTGTTCTGTAGAATGGCGCTGTTCCATGGTCACCATCATGCTTTTCAGGAGTTTTGCTGTGAAGATTGCTTGTGCTGCGCTGTTCGTTGGTTCCTGTCTCCTGCCTGCGGTTGTGCATGCGCAGGCCGGTGCTATTACCTCGGCTCCTACGCCGACAGTGCAGCCTGCCAGTACGCTGCCCGCGGTGGCGCCGTGGGCGCTGAATAGAGATGGCGCTGCGCCCGCTGCGACCCATGAAGGGAACGCGACACCGGCTACGCCGCCGCCTGCGGGGCTCTACGTGGCGATGGGTGACAGCATCACGGAAGGCGTGGGCATCACGAAGAACTGCCGCGCGTTCCCAACGCATCCGGTGGACATTGCAGCTTTCTGCCCGGAGGGGCAAAGCTACGCCATCCTGACGGCGCTGGCGCTGCGCAAGGCGGGTATGGCCGGGCACTTTATGAATCTCGGCATCGGCGGGGCGCATGTGGAGCGCGTGATTGCCGATGAGCTGCCGTACCTGCCTGCGGAAACAACGCTGGTGACGCTGTATATCGGAACCAATGACAGCCGCACGGTGAAGAGTCCGCAGCACACCATCGCGGAGGTGACGGCGCAGTACGAGCAGCACTACGACCAGTTGCTGGCGATGATCCATGAGCGCGCACCGAAGGCGCGCATCGCGCTGATCAACTTCCCGAACGAGAAGTATCTGGCCTCGACATATAACTTTCCCGCGGATGTGCTGCCGCGCTTCGACGCCACATCGCAACTGCTGGCGAAGTTCATTGACGCGCACTATCCGAAGTATCCAGTGGTCGATACCATCTGCAATCCGAGCAGCTATGATGTGGCGCTGCTGTATAAGGGCGGCGTGCATCCCAATGAAGCGGGCGCGGCGATCCTGGCCGACGCGGTGGTGAAGGTGCTGCTGGCAAAGACTCCACCTGCGCCCCCGGCGAAGTGCCAGTGGTACGACGCGGCAACGGCGGGCGAACTGATTTCCTGGCCGTAGATATGAGCTGTATTGAACATCGCATTTGCGTAGGGAATGAAAGGCTTGAGGTGATGCGCTGAGGATATTTGCCGATGCGCGCACGAGGCAGGCTTCAATGAATGAGACAGAGAACAATCAGCAAAAGAACCTGCTGCACGAGAAGAACCATCATGAGCTACGACCTTACTGGAAGAGAGCACATCTTCATTGGGGATTCTGGGTTGGGGTGCTTCTGATGACGCTGGCGCTACTGGTTTACATCTTCAGCATCGATCTGTCACAGCTACCGCGTATACGGCACCATCAGACGCCGCCGGCATCGACCGCCAGGTAGGGAATTGCTGCGGCCTTCGGCGCGATGAAACTGCTCTGAGAATGGGGCGCCCAGAGTATGGGTATCATGGGTAGTAGCCATGCGGTTCGATATTCTCACCATCTTTCCGGAGTTCTTTACCTCGCCGTTTGCGCACGGAGTGCTCAGCCGTGCCGTGGAGGAGAAGATCGTGGAGATTGGCGTGCATGACCTGCGCCGGTTTACCCATGACCGTCATAAGACCGTGGATGACCGTCCCTTTGGCGGCGGCGAGGGTATGGTGCTGAAGCCGCAGCCCATCTTTGAGGCGGCGGAGGCGATGGGGCTCGCGGAAAAAGCAGAGCGCGATCCGCAGCGTGAGACGGTGATTCTGCTCTCGGCGCAGGGACCGCGGTTTACCCAGCAGGTGGCGCGCGAACTGGCGCAGGTGGAGCGCGTGGCGCTGATCTGTGGCCGGTATGAGGGCGTGGACGAGCGCGTGAGCCAGATGCTCTGCGACCGTGAGCTTTCCATCGGCGACTATGTGCTCTCGGGCGGGGAACTGGGCGCGGCGGTGATTGTGGATGCGGTGGTGCGGCTGCTGCCCGGGGTGCTGGGCAATGCGGATTCGTCGCGCTACGAGAGCTTTGGGCACAGCGACAGTGAACTGGCCGCCGGGGAGAAGACGGCAGACGGCGTGCCGCGGTCTATGTCGGGCGCGGGCGGCCTGCTGGATTACCCGCACTATACGCGGCCGGCGGAGTTTCGCGGGGTGGCAATACCGGAGGTGCTGGCCGGGGGCGACCATGCCGCCATCCGCAAATGGCGGCGGCTGCAGGCGCTGGAGAAGACCTGGCGCAACCGGCCGGACCTGCTGGCAGGGGCTGAGCTGACCGCCGAGGAGCGAAAGTGGCTGCAGAAGATGGAAAAGTAGCCGCCGGCGGGCAAATGGCGGTTCCACAATGGGCCGGGGCGCTCAACCTGGAACAAATGCACAGAAAACGCATGTTTGTGCATCCAAAATGCGACATTTTGCCGCATTTTTGTGTAAACTAAAGATTCGAAATTCACACAGGAAAGTTGCAATGTCAATCCATCCAATCATGCAGAAACTGGCCGCGAAGCTCGAGCGGACCGACCTCCCAAATTTCAATGCCGGTGATACCGTGCGCGTGCAGGTCAAGATCAAGGAAGGCGATAAAGAGCGCCTCCAGGCTTTTGAAGGCATCGTGATCGCGAAGAAGCTTGGCCCGCAGGGCACGTTTACCGTGCGCAAGATGAGCTTCGGCCAGGGCGTCGAGCGCATCTTCCCGTTCAATTCCAAGGTTGTGGACAAGGTGGAGAAGGTTCGCTCCTACGAAGTTCGCCGCTCGAAGCTCTTTTACCTGCGCGCTCTGCGTGGCAAGGCTGCCCGTTTGCGCGAGGTGGATACCAAGGCCGCGCGTGCAGCAGCCGTCCAGTCACAGAAGACCGCAGCAGCAGTTTAGTTCAGCAGTTCTGGTTCGATTTGGGCCGTCGGGCTTCCGGCGGCCTTTTAGTATGACCCCTCCCAGGTTCTGTTCAGGCCGTAATGCTCAATTTGCTTTAGAAGCCGGGTACCTTTGTGCTAGGCTAGTGCGAAATTCCAATGAATTTCGCTGTCTAATTTTTTGAGAAGTGCCGTTACTGAACATGGGCAGGTGAATGTGCAGGATGAAGCTCTCAATACGCCCGGCGATGTGCCGGCAGAAGATCCGGCTGCGGCTGTAAGAAGTTCCGTCCGGGTCCCCCTCAAGCTCCCTGTCCGGTTGCAGACTGCCGGGGGAGAGATTGCGGCGACGACGGAAAACGTCTCGGCCAAGGGTGTATTGTTTGTGACAGATCTTGAGCTGGAGATTAACAGCGGGGTGGACTTCAGCCTCGCGATCCCGGCATCGATTCTCGGAACCCCATCCGATGTGACAGTACGCTGTGCGGGCCATGTAATTCGCCATGAACCGACGGAGGGAGACCGGAAGGCCTCTGCCGTAATGATCGATAGCTATACCTTTGAGGCGTAAACCTATCCATGATTAAAGCCGCCATGCCGGAATCTGCCGCAGAGCAGAAGAAACACCCGGTGCTGCTTGAGAAACAGCCCGTCCGCATCATCCTCGCCGATTCACAAGCTATCTATCGCGTTGGCATGCGCAAGGTCTTCGCCCTGGAGGGCGGGATGAGCGTGGTGGGCCAGGCGGACAGCCTGGAGACGCTGCACACTGCGCTGCGCGGCCAGCCCGCGGACATTGTGGTGATTGAGGCCGGACTGATGGTCTCGCCCGCCGCCACCATGCAGGAGCTGGCACGGCTCTCGCCCGAGATTAAGGTGATTGTGCAGGTGGTGGAGATTGATGAAGCCGGCACAGTGGAACTCTACCGCCGCGGTGTGCGCGGCGTAATTCCACGCTCCATTGCGCCCGATCTGCTGCTCAAGTGCGTGCGCAAGATTGCCGCCGGGGAGACCTGGATCGACAACCGCTCAGTGAGCTGGGTGATTGAGGCGTACCGCTCCCACGGCGCGGAAGCGCCTGCCGATACGAAGGCGCGCCCGCGGCTCTCACCCAAGGAACTGGTGATCATCAGCTGCATCTCGCGGGGCATGCGCAATCGCGAGATTGCGGACCAGGTGGGAACCACAGAGCAGGTGATAAAGAACTATCTGCGCAAGATCTATGACAAGCTGGGCGTCTCTGACCGGCTGGAGCTGGCGCTTTACTGCATTCAACACAACCTCGTATCCAAAGAGGAAGTGGAAGGCGTAGTGAAGCTGGCGAGCGCATAGCTGTCCGGGCTGAAGCCCCTTCGTTTTCTCATGAGTGAATCATGGTGCGTGTTGAAGCGCGCCCCGGCGATGCGGATTCCTCTGCTGTGCTGCCGAATGACACCAATCAAAACGGAACCGCATCGTCCGATTTTCTGAAAACTTGAGTGTCTGCGCCAGGGCGGCGTACAACTTTCGGGTTATGGGTACTCGGTCACATGGTTACCAGGCCATGTTTATAGGTAACTTTAGTGTGTTCACGGTTACTGCCTTAATTTTCCTCTCATAAATATATCCATATATATCAATAAATTACACCTGTGATTAACTCCACAGAGCAATGTTCATCCCTCTCTGATTCCGATGCGGGTGGTTACTAGCACGTTTGAGGGAGTGCGCAGCTGTTAGCGCCAACCTATCGTGTAGATAGCAAATCGGGAACGGTTGTTCCGATGTGGAACACTCACTCCTCCCCGCCCGACTGCGAAGTATTTCAGGAGACTGCCAGGATTCCCCGGTCGCTCCTAAAAAAATCTGGAGGGTTTGTCATGCTTGATCTTGCTGTAGCACTCGCGTTCGTAGGTATGATTCTTCTGCCTGCCATGGTGGCGATGCGCGGAACATCGGACGACGACGATTCGCAATTCGACGACTGAGAAGCGGCCATAGGTTTTGAAAAGATGCAGGGCGTACCCGAGTGTGCGCTCTGCATTTTTATTTAACCCGGAGCATGGCGGCGGCGGATAGGATTCTCTTGCGCGTGTTTACGGTGTCCGGCACGGAGGCGAAGCATTGCGCATCTGGCAGTAAGGGGAGATCGCGCATGTCGATTCGTTTGCATTTCTGGGGCGCCGCACAAACCGTAACCGGCTCCAGCCATCACCTGGAATGCGCAGGGCAGAATATTCTGCTGGATTGCGGGCTGTTTCAGGGCAGACGCGACCAGGCGCATGATATTAACTCTCACCTGGCGCTTCCGGCGAGCGAAGTCAGCGCCGTCGTACTCTCGCACGCGCACATCGATCACTCCGGCGACCTGCCGCTGCTGGCCGCGCAGGGATACCGCGGGGCGATCTATGCCACGCCCGCCACCATTGACCTGTGCGACCCCATGCTGGCAGACAGCGCGCACATTCAGCAATCGGATAGCGAATTTGTGAACAAGCGGTTTCACCGGCGGAAGGCGATTGGCGTGATGGAGCGGCCTGCGCAGCCGCCGCTGTACGCGCCGGAGGATGCGGTGCAGGTGCAGAAACTCTTCCGCCCGCTGGAGCTGCATACGCCTACGCTGCTGGGGTCCGCCATTGCGGGTTTGAAGCCAACGACGGATGCGGGATTCACCGTGACCACCTTCGAGGCCGGGCACATGCTGGGCTCGAGCTGCGTGCTGGTGGAAGCGCGCGAGAAAGGGCAGGCCACGCGCCTGCTGTTTTCCGGCGATGTGGGGCGCAACTCGCTGCCCATCATTCACGATCCTGATACTGCGCCGGCGGCGGAGTACCTGATCATGGAGAGCACCTACGGCAACCGCCTGCACCAGCCGATTGGGCCGGTGAAGCAGAAGCTCGCAGACCTGGTGAATCGCACCGCGCAGAACGGTGGCCACATTGTGATGCCCGCCTTTGCAGTGGAGCGCACGCAGCAGGTAGTGCTGCTGCTGCACGAACTGGTGGATGAAAAGAAGATTCCCGACATGCCCATTTATGTGGATAGTCCGCTGGGCGTGAAGGTGACGGAGGTCTTCCAGAAGCACGATGAGCTATGGGACGCGGAGGCGCTGGCATTCGCCGCGCTGCACGAAGATCCCTTCGGCTGGGGACGCCTGAAGTATCTGCGCACCGTGGATGAGAGCAAGGCGCTGAACGGGCTGCACATGCCGTTCATCGTAATCGCAAGCTCAGGCATGTGCGAGGCCGGGCGAGTGCTGCATCACCTGAAGAATAGTATTGAAGACCCGCGCAATCTGGTGCTGATCACGGGTTATCAGGCGCCCAACACGCTGGGGAGCAAGCTGCTGCAGAAGCTGCCGGAGGTAATGGTTCTGGGCGAGCCGCTGCGGCTGCGCGCGCAGGTGGACAACATTGATGAACTGAGCGGCCATGCCGATCAGCAGGAGTTGCTGAAGTGGATGGAGCCAGTTGTGCCCACGCTGAAGAAGGTCTTCCTGGTGCATGGCGAGCTGGACGCGCAGATGGCGCTGAAGGCTGAGATTGAGAAGGCGTACAAGCTGGAAGTGGTGGTGCCGAAACGCGGCGACCGGTTCGAGATCGGGTAAGAAAAAAACTCAGCACGGATTACACGGAAAGAAACGGATCAGGACGGATTAATTCTTAAATTGAAAAATCCGCTTTTACCCGTTTCTTTCCGTGTAATCCGTGCTGAGCTTTTACCGGGCTTCCATCTGCTCGAACTGGTTGAGGATGAAGCTGTCGGTCATGCCGGCGATGTAGTCGGCGACGATGCGAGCGGGGGCTTCGGATTCGAGCTGCGCGACGTAGCTGGCGGGCAGGCGTTCCGGGTCATCCATCCAGTAATCGAAGAGGCGGGTGACGACCTCGGTGGCGTTGGCATGCTCGCGCTCCAGCGGTTCGCAGGTGTAGAGCGCGTCGTAGAGATACTTCTTTTCCTCAAAGCGCTGCACCTCGACCAGCCGCGAGAAGAGCGCGAGGCGGTCAGGGAAGTTGCGGATGTCTTCCAGCGTGTTCAGGTCGGCCATGCGGATAAGCATCTGTGTGTTGGAGATGAGGTCGTCAATCAAGCGATGCTGCATGAGCTGCAGCGCTTCGTGAAACAGAAACTTCGGTTCCACCCCGGCGTGCTGCTCCTGCACTTTGCGGTAGGAGTTGCGTACCACCTCAACGTGATCCAGAATATCGTCAATCTCCAGGAAGCCTGATTCCACGCCGTCATCCAGGTCGGCGGTGAGGTAGGCGATCTCGTCCGTCAGGTCGATGATCTGGGCTTCGAGCGGCGGGCGCTGGTCGAGGAAGTAGGGCGCGAGTTCGGGATGGGTTTTGGCGCTGTAGTCGCGCGAGTGCTTGACGATGCCTTCGCGCACGCCGAGCGTGAGGTTCAGGCCGCGGTGCGCGGCATAGCGCTGCTCAAAGTGCTCCACAATGCGGAGCGCGTGGATATTGTGATCGAAGCGCAGGCCGTGGCGCTTCAGGCAGGCATCCAGAGCGCGTTCGCCGGCGTGGCCGAAGGGCGGATGGCCGATGTCATGCACCAGCGCGAGGGCTTCCGCGAGATCCTCGTTCAGGCCGAGAGCGGCGGCGACATCGCGCGCCGTCTGCACCACTTCAATGGTGTGGGTCAGGCGGCTGCGAAAGTGATCGGACGAACGGCTGGTGAAGACCTGCGTCTTGCCGGCCAGGCGGCGGAAGGCGCGCGCCTGCACAATGCGGTCACGGTCGCGCTGGAAGCCTGTGCGGTCGCGCCGCAGCGGCGCGGGAAACACGCGGGCGCTGAGCGGGTCGCCGGCATCGCCGACCACGGCGTAATTCTGTAGTAAGGGAACCATTGGGAGCCAGAGTTAAGTGTAAAGCAGAGGGGCTAGTGGGCAGAGGCTTTGGCGAGTTTTACGCGGGCGGTCTCCAGCTTCTTTTGCACCTTGGCGACGTCCGCCTGGTCCACATCGGCAGGCAGCGCCTTCTGCGATTCGTCGAGCGAGCGCTGCCACTGGGCGACGGCGAGGCTGAGCTTGCCTTCCTTCTCGTAGATGGAGCCGAGGTGGTCATGCACCGTCGGGTCGGTCTTCAGCTTACTCACGGCCTTATGCAGCGTCTCTTCGGCCAGCGCATACTGGCCCAATTTGAAGTAAGCCCAGCCCAGTGAATCGAGGTACGCGCCGTTCTGCGGGTCAGTGCTGAGCGCCTTCTGGATCATGGTGCGCGCCTCTTCCAGCTTGGTGCCGTGGTCAGCCAGCATATAGCCGAAGTAGTTCAGCGTCATGGCGGAATCGGGGTCCATCGCTAGAACCTGGCGGAAGAAGCCTTCCGCTTCATCAAAGTGCTTCTGACGCTCAGCCAGCGAACCGCGCAGGAAGAGCAGGTACTCCTTGTCATCGGGCTTCTGGCTTAGCGGCTCGGCTGCATCCAGTTCGGTGGCGGCATCCTTCCAGCGCTTCAGGCGGGTGTAGATCTGCGAGAGGCCGAGATGAATCTCCCGGTCGCTCTTGCCGCCGAGCTGTGCCTTGGCGAGGGCTATTCCTTCGTCGGCTTTGCCTGTGTCCGCGAGCTGGCCGGCGTAGGCCAGCTCGGCGCCGGCGGAGTGGGGCAGGGCCTTCACGGCGGCGGCAGCAGTGTCGGTCGCCTTCTGCCACTGGCGGGCATCGCGCCACGCGTCCACTTCACCCTGATAGCCGCGCTCTGCATAGTCACCGCCCATGGCGATCATGGATTCGTAGACGGCGATAGCGTCCGTCGTTTTATCCTGCTGGCGGTACAGCGTGGCCAGATTATCCATAAAGGCGGAGCGGTTGCCCTTTTCCTGCTCGGTGTACTGGCCGTCGGCGTGGTCCGTCGCCTTGATGGCTTCAATCAGGATGGCGGTAGCCGCATCGTTGCGGTCGAGCGCCTCGTCGGCGATGGCCTCGTTGTAGTGGATGTAGTTGAGGTCCAGCGGATCGTGCACCAGCGTCTTCGCCTTCTGCAGGGTGGCGAGCGAATCTTCAAACTGGCCTTTGCGGCGCTGAATGTCAGAGATGCGGATGTAGGATTGCGCGTCCTGCGGTTCGGCGGTCAGGATGCGGTTGTACTCGGCCAGTGCGGCGTCGTCCTGCTGGTCCAGCATCAGCGCCAGCGCGAGCGAGCGGCGGACGTCCGTGTTGTCAGGCTCCTGATCCAGCGCGAGGCGGTAGTTCTCAATGGCGTTCTTGCGCTGGTGGGTCTGGTCGTACAGCCCGCCCAGGGCCGACTCCATCTGCGCGCTGCGGCTGGTCACAGGGACGGCGGCCAGCACGCTGATGGCGTGTTGCAGGTCGCCCTGGTCCGTGTAGAGCCGCGCGAGGCTGAGGGTGGCTTCTTCAGCGTTGGGATCGGCCAGCTGAGCCGCCTTGAACTGCGCTTCGGCCTTGGCGTTGTCATGGTCCAGCGCATAGAGCTGGCCCAGCAGCAGGTGATTCTCCACGCTGTCCGGCTGCAGCTGCACGATGATCTCGTACTCGTGGATGGCGAGCTGCATCATCTCGCCGGATTGCGGCGTGGCTCCATCGCCCAGCGAGCGCAGGTAGACGCGGCCCAGCAGGGTGTGGGCCTGCAGGTTGTTGGGATCGGTCTTGATCTGGTCCTGCGCGGCTTCAATCGCCTCGCGGATGCGGCCCAGGCGGAAGTAGAGATCGGCCAGCCCGCTCTGCAGATAGGCGGAGTGGGGATCGGCATTCAGGGCCATCTTGTAGTTTTCAATTGCCTGGGTCGCATAGTCTGACCGGCCTTGGTCGACGGCCATCTGCTCATAGAGGTGCGCCAGCCCGTAGTGGTAGTAGGCTGAGCCGCGGTCAACGGGCGCGGGCTTTGACTGCGCGGGGGCAGTCTTCTGCGCATGGAGAGGAGCGGCGAACAGAAGGGCGGCGGCGATGGAGAGAACAGAGACGGGCTTATTCATGAATGGCATGGGCGCGCAGGAAAGGCCGCTACGTATTAGACGATTGTACGATGTAGTTGGATGCTGGCGTGCGCGGGAAGTTAGCGGTCGCGGGAGACGACGAAGCCGGGAACCCAGAGCAGGGCGCGCTTGTAATCGCCCTCCGGCAGGTCGGCGATGGAGAGCCGGGCGGCCTCAGCATAGGCAAATGCTGTGTCCATGGCGTAATCCAGGGAGCCGTGGCGGGTAAGAATCTCAAGAATTTCGTCGTGGGTGACGCGGGCAAAGCTGCAATCGGCCAGCACGGTGCGGATGGCCTCGCGGTCGGCGCCGGTGCCGCGCTCCAGCGCGTGGATGACGGCCAGGGTGGCCTTGCCTTCGCGCAGGTCGCTGGCCACGGGTTTGCCCAGAATCTCTTCGGTCGCGGTCAGGTCCAGCACGTCATCGACGATCTGGAAGGCGAGGCCGAGGTTGCGGCCATACTCGCCCATCTGCGAATCCACGTCTTCGCCGGCCTGGGCAAGCTCCGCGCCAAGCTGCATGGAGACCTTGAACAGGCAGGCCGTCTTGCGGAAGATAAGGTCAAAGTACTCTTCTTCGTTGATGAGATGGCCGAGTTTTTCCGTCTGCAGCAGCTCGCCTTCCACCATCTGCTGGGTGAGCGTGATGAGCAGGTCCAGGATGCGGAAGTTCCGCTCCTCCAGCGCAATGCGGTAGGCCTGCATGTAGAGCCAGTCACCGGCCAGGACGCACTTGGCATTGCCCCAGGTGGTGTTGGCTGAGGGGCGGCCGCGGCGGATGTCTGCCTCGTCGATAATGTCGTCATGCACCAGGGTGGCGGTGTGCAGCATCTCCACCACGGCGCCCATGCGGATGCGGGCGGGCTGGTGAAAGCCGAGCGCGCGGGCAGCGAGCAGAAGCAGCAGGGGGCGGATGCGTTTGCCTCCGCCGGAGATGAGGTACTGCGAGATGTCTGTGACGACCGTGATGGGCGAGGACGAGTCGCGCGCGAACTCTTCCTCAATTGCGGCGAGGTCGTCGCGCAGAAGGTCAAAGACCTCTTTTGCCGTCGCGATGGGGAGTGTGCTCAATAGGGTCTGGCCTGGTGTTGCTGTGCAATCGCGGTGCTAGTTGGAGCGGTAGTTCGTAAACTGCAGTTCGACGCCGAGGTCTTTACCCCGGAGCAGCGCCATAATCTCTTGCAGGGTGTCGCGGTCTTTGCTGGATACGCGCACGGTGTCGCCCTGGATGGAGGCCTGGGCCTTCTTCTTGGAATCTTTGATGGCGGCGACGACCTGCTTGGCCTTGTCGCCGGGGATGCCTTGCTGCAGCTTAATCTTCTGGCGCACGCTGGAGTTGGATGCGGGCTCCAGCTTTTCCAGCGTCAGGTTCTTCAGCGAGACGCCGCGCTTGACCAGCTTCTGGTACAGGATCTCAATGACGGACTTCAGCTTGTACTCATCTGCCGAGGCGAGCTGAATGATGTCTTCGCCCTCAAGCTCGATGGTGGACTTGGAATCCTTCAGATCGAAGCGCGCCCTGACTTCCTTCACTGCCTGGTCAATCGCATTGCGGACTTCCTGCATATCGACTTTGCTGACTACATCAAAAGAATTTTCGCCTGCCATCTTCTCGCTCCAGTTACCGGAACCTAAGCCGCCGGGAGGGCGCAAATAAGTCCCTCATAATTATCGCAGGGTTGGCTTGCAAGACATAGTGCCGTTTGCGGCTATTGGCCGGCGAGGCCAAAAAAACGATGGAAGTTGGCGGTGGTGGCCTCGGCCACGGCCTCAGGCGGCAGGTTGCGCTCCGCCGCCAGCCGCGCGGCGGTGTGGGCCACCCAGGCGGGCTCGTTGCGCTGACCGCGATTGGGAATGGGGGCGAGGAAGGGGGCGTCGGTTTCCACCAGAAGGCGGTCCAGGGGCGCGAAAACAGCGGCGTCACGCAGGTTCTGGGCCTTGGGATAGGTGAGGTTGCCGGCGAAGGAGAGCATGAAGCCGAGGTCCAGCGAACGGTGGGCGTGCTCCACTTCACCGCTGAAGCAGTGCATCACGCCGCCCAGTCCGGTGGGCCTCCAGTGGGTCTCCAGCAGGGCCAGGGTATCGGCCCAGGCGTCGGCTGCGCCGTATTTTGCTTTGGCCGCGGGCGTGGCCAGCTCTGACGTGCGGATGTGCAGCAGGATGGGCAGGCGTGCGGCCGCGGCGATCTCCATCTGCGCAATGAAGGCGCGCTGCTGGGTGGGAATGTCAGGGTTCTCGACGTGGTAGTAATCGAGCCCGATCTCGCCGATGGCAATGCAGCGCGGGCGGGCGGCCAGTTCGGCCAGCAGGGCGAGGGAATCGGTGTTGACGGTGTGCGCCTCCTGCGGGTGAATGCCGGCGGAGGCGTAGATGGCCGGCGTGTCCGGCTGGCCGGAGAATTCACTGGCCAGATCGAGCGCGCGATGCATCTCATGGGGCCCGTCGCCGATGCCGATGGCGAGCAGGGTGCGTACCCCGGCGGCGTGTGCGCGGGTGAGCACGGCGGCGCGGTCGGCGTCGTATTGGGTGGAGTCGAGATGGCAGTGGGAATCGACTAAGTGCATAAGATAGCGAGTCAGCTGGTCAGCGAGTTAGCGAACCAGCGAAAAGCGAGGGTGTCATTCTGAGCGCTTGCGCGAAGAATCCCGAGGGTGTTTTGCATGTTCCATGCAGTCTGGAAGTTTCTAACCGGAACGCTCCGGACGGTGGTGGAGCGGAAGTATTGGGAATGCATGGGGGATGTTAGTCTCATCTGGATTCTTCGACTCCGCTCAGAATGACTCAATTGAAATGAGTGGAAAACAGCGAAGAAAGCAGATTCTTCGCTGCGCTCAGAATGACAACAATAGGATCAGCGGACGCGTGCGCCGAGTTCTACGGTGTCGAGGAAGCTGGCGATGGCGGGTTTATCGCCTTCACCGAGCGAGGCGGCCAGCAACATGCCCTGGGACTCCAGGCCGCGCATCTTGCGGGGTGCGAGGTTGGCTACGATGATGATGCGGCGGCCAATCAGCGTCTCAGGCGCGTAGTGCTCGGCGATGCCGGCGAGGATCTGCCGCTTCTCGGTGCCCAGATCGACTTCAAGGCGGAGCAGCTTGTCGGACTTGGGAATGCGCTCGGCCACCTTGATCTCGGCGACGCGCAGCTCGACCTTCATGAAGTCGTCAAAGGTGATGATCTCCTGCTTCGGCGTTTCAGCGGCGGCATTGGCTGCGTCGGCCTTTTGTGAGGCGGCGTTGAGCTCGACGGCGATGGGTGCGGCTTCAGTGGATGGCTGAGCAGTGGCGGCGTTGTTCTGTTCGATTTCGTTCATGCGGGTGATTAACTCCTTGTCGGCGCGCGGAAAGATGGGGCCAAGCGCGCCGAGTTTTGTGCCGGGTTGCAGGCCGCCCCATTGAAGATTGGTTAGATGCCCATTCTTCGCGGCGAGTTCAATATCGCCGAGGCCGAGCTGCTGCCAGACGGCGGCGGTGGCGTGGGGCATCACTGGATAGAGCAGGGCAGTGATGATGCGGATGGATTCGGCTGCGGTGTAGAGAACTGCATCCCTCTCCATGCCTACTGGCAGTTTCCACGGAGCAGCGCTTGTTAAATACCCGTCTGTCTTCGAGAGCGCTAACCAAACAACTTCAATCGCTGTGGTAAATGCACAGTTTTCAAATAAGCGGTTGAAACCGACCTCGACAGTGCCTTCCGCATACCTAAGATAGTAACCGGGGACTTCAGCAATAATGCCTTTTCCGGGCATGCTGAATTTACCGAAAAAACTTTTCGAAGCATGGCCACCTGGAAGTTCAGCTTGATGAAGGGAATCTGTCGGGATCGTGGAATCAGAATACTTCGCGATCATTGCCAGCGTACGGCTGACCAAATTGCCGTAGCCGTTGGCGAGGTCGCTGTTGTAGCGCTGTACGAGGGCGTCAAAGCTGAAGCTGCCGTCGCTGCCAAAGGGAATCTCGCGCAGCAGGAAATACCGCAGAACATCGGCGCCGAATAAATCCTGCTCTTTTTTATCGGCGTCTGGTTTCAGCGAACCGAAGGCTTCCAAAATCGTTTCGGCGCGGACGATGTTGCCGCGCGACTTCGACATCTTGCTCTCTTCAAAGAGCAGCCAGCCGTGGGCGACGATCTTCTTCGGCAGCGGCAGGCCGGCGGCGAGCAGGAACGCGGGCCAGTAGACGCAGTGGAAGCGGATGATCTCTTTGCCGACGAGGTGCAGGTCAGCGGGCCAGAATTTGGCGAACTTTTCTTTGTCCGCAGGAGCGTCGCTGCCGTAGCCGATGGCGGTGATGTAGTTGGCCAGCGCATCGAGCCAGACGTAGATGACATGCTTCGGGTCGCCGGGGACAGGGATGCCCCAGTCAAAGCTGCTGCGCGAGATGCTGAGATCTTTCAATGCGCCGGGAACGTAATAACCGACTTTTGCCGCTTTGATTAATCCTTTCTCTACGGCAAGCTTTACTGGATCAACCGAGCCGGGAGAATGAGCATCATTGACTTCGGTGATGACTGTACTCACGTTGCCGCGCAGGAATGAAAGCACCTCGTTGCGCCGCGTCTCCGGCTGTACGTCGAGCTGGCCTGAATGGATGAGATCGATCAGTTGCTCCTGAAACGCAGAGAGCTTGAAGTAATAATTCTCTTCGCTGACAGTCTCAGTGATGCGGCCGCAGTCGGGGCAGGGCTCGCCCACGCCGACATCGACGAACGCCTCGTCGGAGACGCAGTACTGGCCTGTGTAGGTGTCTTTGTAGATGTAGCCCGCGTCCTGGAGCGTGGTGAAGAGCTTCTGCACGCCGCGCACGTGATCCGCATCGGTGGTGCGGATGTACTGGTCGTTGGTGATGCCCATGCGCTGCCAGAGATTGCGGAACTGGACGGAGACGCTGTCAGCGAATTGCTGCGGCGAGGTGCCGGCGGCCTTGGCGGCGCGCTCAATCTTCTGCCCGTGCTCATCGGTGCCGGTCAGGAACCACACGTCATCGCCCAGCAGGCGGCGGCGGCGGGCAACAACATCGGCCACAATGGTGGTGTAGGCGTGGCCGATGTGGGGACGCGCGTTGACGTAGTAGATGGGCGTGGTGAGATAGTACGGATTCTTTGCGTCGGGCATGATATCGAAGGCTCTAATGCTTAAGTCTAACAGGGCGGCGGCTGGTAAACTGAGGACTACATGACAGAGACGATCACGGCACAGGATAGGCACGATGTACTGGTCATTGGCGCGGGTCCTACGGGGCTGGCGTGCGCGATTGATGCGAAGCGGCTGGGGCTTTCCGTGGTGCTGGTGGATAAGGGCTGCCTGACGAATTCGCTCTTTCACTATCCGGCGCACATGACGTTTTTCACTACGCCGGAGTTGCTGGAGATCGGCGACATGCCGTTCTCCAGCCCCAACCAGAAGCCCACGCGCTCTGAGGCGCTGGAGTACTACCGCAAGTGCGCGGAGCACTATGAGCTGGACGTGCGCCAGTATGAGCGCGTGACCGGGGTGACGGGCAACGACGGCGCATTCATCGTACGCACCGAGGATCGCTTTGCGAGGGCTATCGAACATCGCGCGAAGAAGATTATCGTGGCCACGGGCTATTACGATCTGCCGAACTACTGCGGCATTCCGGGCGAAGAGCTGAGCAAGGTGATGCACTACTACCATGAGCCGCACCCGTACTTCGGCCTGGATGTGGTGGTGATCGGCGGCAAGAACTCGGCGGCGATTGCGGCGCTGGACCTGTGGCGGCACGGTGCGCGGGTGACGCTGGTGCACCGCGGCAAGGAGATGCATCGGCATGTGAAGTACTGGATTCTGCCGGACATTAACAACCGCATCAAGAACCTGGAAGTGTCTGCTTACTTTGAGAGCACGGTCGCGCGCATTGAGAAAGACAGCGTGACGCTGCAGACGCCGGCGGGCGAGAAGACGATCCCGAATCACTTTGTGTTTGCGCTCACGGGCTATCATCCCGATTTCAGTTTTCTGGAGGCCATGGGCATTCACCTGGACGCGAAGAATGCGCGCTGCCCGGTCTGCGATCCGAAGACGCTGGAGTCAAACGTGCCGGGCATCTATGTGGCCGGTGTGATTGTGGGCGGCGAGCGCACGAATGAGATATTCATTGAGAACGGGCGTTTTCACGGCGCGCAGATTGCCCGCGACCTGAGCCGCAAGTTGATTCTGCCGCGCCCTTGAATCTCCGTTTCACGCCAGGGAGAAGATGAAGTTATGACTCGTTTGCTGCCGCGTACTATCCTGGGCCAGTTGATTGCAGGAACTGTGCTGGTGCAGACTGTGCTGCTGGCGCTCTTCCTGTTGCTGACGGTGCGGCATGAGCTGGATGACGGCGCAGTGCGCGGTGCGCAACGGCTGCAGGGGCAGACGGAGTTGCTGGCGAAGCTGGTGCAGCGCCCACTGGAATCGCGCGATGCGGAGCAGACGGAGAGCCTGGTGGAGGCGATGCGCGCGTCGCCGGTCATCAATTCTGCGCGCGTGACCGATCTGGATGGCAACACCCTGGCGCTTAGCCCGGCCACCGCGGGGCCGCTGGATGAGTTTGAACTGCCGCAGATTCATCAGCCCAACGCATA